>Ga0208824_1001278_pt1 | contig 22891 bp, 26 predicted proteins | sample AD_JPNTR3_MetaG_FD_184447 | JGI IMG/M metagenome (GOLD analysis project Ga0208824, IMG submission 184447) | Active sludge microbial communities of municipal wastewater-treating anaerobic digesters from Japan - AD_JPNTR3_MetaG (SPAdes) (version 2) | ecosystem: Engineered > Bioreactor > Anaerobic...
TCTCCGGCAATCACGAGAAAAAATTTGCCGGCGGCGATAAAATTGTTGATGGTGTCCATTACCTGCACTCCTTTGTCCATGTCCTGGACCGATTGTTTTCCCCGGGGCGTCTGTCCGGTCCCTCTTCTTGCCCCGGATTGTTCCTCCGCTGCGGTGATAGTTGAATTTATCAACCAATATCAGATAGACTGCGCCTGTTCTCCCTTCGCTTCTTCCCCCTCCGTCCGTCTATCCATGTTGCCCGCCGTACCTCGGGCGGCCTGGAGAAAAGCGCCCAGGGCGATGACCAGGACCTCCCTCATGGCCGGATCCATGGCCGCGAGGATCGTCTGCATTTTGTCCGTAAGTTGGTCCTCGATGCGCTTCAGAAGCGATTTGCCCTCTTCCGTAAGGGTTACGCAGCAGCTCCGCCCGTCCTTGGGATCTTCAACACGACGCACCAGCCCCTTGTCTTCGAGACGACGGACGATGCGCGTCGCCCCGCTTTTCGTGACCGCCGCCTTCCTGGCGATATCCTGCATATTGCAATTATCCCTGTACCTGGCGGTATGGAGGGCGCGAAATTCACTGTGGGAGATGTTTTCGCAGCATTCCCCGTCCACACCGGCCGCGCCGAATCCATACAGCATATTTTCCATCAATAGGGCCAGTTGCCTTGCCTGCTCATCCATTGGCTCCTCCTCCCACCTGTCGGCTTCGATTTTCCGCCTTGGTCGTCTCAATCCGGGGCTGCTTATTTCATTATTGGTTGATTTTGTCAACTATAAATTTGAGGATACTTTTTATGCAACTGGATACGGCAATGTGGATACTATATATCCATTCGGTAATGCAAAAGATGGTTGTCGCCGCGATAGAAAAATAAAATATCAATCATATTAGATATGTAAGCCTTTCGTGATTCATTGGCATGTCCCTTGCTGTATAGCCGGCAAACAATTTCACCGGAAAGGAGACAAAAAAATGAAGAAACTGATGGCAGTAATGGCGGTGATCGCCATGGCGGCGGTGATGGCCTCAACGCCGGCGGAGGCCCGACGGGGTTGGTGGAGCGGGGAGCGGGGGCCGGGGTATTACGACCTTGCCGCGGCGCCCGGTTTGAACCTGACGGCGGAGCAGTCCGCGAAGCTCGCCTCCCTGCGGGAGGCCCATCTGCGGGATGTCAAACCCATCCAGGATCAGCTTTACAGCAAACAGGGGGAACTGAGGCTCCTGTGGCTCGCGAAGACGCCGGATCAGAACAAGATCCTGGCGGTGCAGAAGGAAACCCGTTCCCTGCGGGATCAGCTTGCGGAAAAACGGGCTGCCTATCGTCTGGAAGCGTACAAGGTTCTAACCCCGGAGCAGGTAACCAAAATTCAGGCTTACGGAGGGGGGCGCGGTTATGGCCATCCTCAGGGGATGAGAGGTCCGGGCGGCATGGGACCGGGCATGGGGATGAGAGGTTATTAAACATCATTGCGGGACCGTACTGTTGTCCCTAGAAAGGAGAAGAACGATGAAAAAAAATCTGCTCGCTGGTTTGACGATCGTAATGTTGTTGCTGTTGACCGCTTCGCTGGCCCTGGCCGGACCGGGGAAGTGGGGAGGACGCGGCAGCGGCGGCTGGGGCCCGGGAACCCCCTACCAGGCCCTGTACAACCCCGCCAACATGGTAACCCTGTCCGGCGAGGTGATCGCCCTGGAACAGACGGTGCCCATGAAAAGGATGAGCCAAGGGATCGCCATCGTGGTGAAGACGGATAAGGAAACGATCAGTGTCCATCTCGGACCGGCCTGGTACCTGGAACGCCTCGACAACAAAATTGTCAAGGGAGATAAGGTGGAAGTCAAAGGGGTTCGCACCACCCTGGCCGGCAAGCCCGTCGTGCTTGCTTCCGAGGTGAAGAAAGGCGATGGAGTGCTCGTCCTCAGAGACGCCTCCGGCATCCCCGTCTGGGCCGGCTGGCGCAGATAAGGCGAAGACAACCAAATTGCCGGGAAAGGGCGGTCATGCAAATGCCGCCCTTTCCTATAACCAGCCGCAGTAGACACCTTTACAGACGCAATGTTTAGCTGTACAACAATCGCGGCAAGGTAAAGAATTTTGGAACACAACGACCATCACGATCACGATCCGCCGGCGTCGCTGAAGAACCTGCTTTTCGCCATGGTGATCAACGGCGGGATCGTCGTCTTCGAGATGATCTTCGGCCTGATCATCCAGAGCATGGCCCTCATCTCCGACGCCGTCCATAACCTGAGCGACATCGCCGCCATGGGCTTCAGCTATTGGGCGGAGCGGGTCGCCCGCCGCCCCGCCAACACCTCCAAGACCTACGGCTACCGCAAGATCGAATTTGTCGCCGCCTTCGTCAACAGCATCGTTTTGTCCGTGGTCATCGCCTTCGTCTTCTGGGAATCCCTCCAGCGGCTTGCGGCGCCGCCGGAGATCCCCGGGCGGGAGATGCTCTGGGTCGCCGTCGCGGCTTTTGTCGGCAACGGCGCGGCGACCCTGCTCCTCCAGAAGATCTCGGCGCGAAACTTCAACATGAAGAGCGCCTGGCTCCATTCCCTCCAGGACGCCCTGTTTTCCCTCGGGGTGATTGTCGGTGCCCTCCTGATCATGCTCTTCGGCTGGCGGCTCGTTGACCCCCTCATCTCCATGGCCATCTGTCTCGTCATCGCCCGGGAGATCTACAAGATCGTCCGGCAGACGGTCAACGCCCTGATGGACGCCGTCCCACCGGATATTGATTACGGGGAAGTCCGGAACGATCTGTTGGCGATCCCGGCCGTGGCGGAAGTGAACGATCTCCACATCTGGCAGACCGGGGCGGCCCAAAAGCTGCTGTCTGCCCACATCCGGATGACGGAGGGAGAATCGGACAGCGAAACGATAATTCGTGCGGCCCAGGAGATGCTCCTCCAAAAATACGGTATCAACCACACGACCCTCCAGATCTTGCCCGCCTCAGCCGGAGAAATGGAGCACTGCAACCACTGTAATTGAGGGAAGGCTGAGCTCTGTGGGGTCAGGTCTTGAAAATTAGCGTTTTGCCCGCCGGGCAAGTGGCCGGGGAGCACGGCGGATGTAAAAACCCTCATACCCGTGATCAAGAGGCTCAAGAGCCGCTTCGACATCGGCGACGTGTCTGTTGTCTCCGATCGGGGCATGAAGTCGATTCTGGACACCCGCCCCATCTTTCATCAGCGGGATGAGACGATCCGGGGCCATGTCTTCTGCAGCTTCTTGGCCCTGATCCTGCGAAAGGAACTGGTCGTCTTGAAAGGGCCGGCCACCATCTGGAATGGGCTGACATCAAGGGGGATCTGGAGGCCCTTCAGGAGGTGACGATCACCCAGCAGGGCAAAAGCCTGGCTGTTCGGACCGAATGCATGGGTTCCTGTGGCAAGGTCTTTCAGGCCGTCGGCGTTGCCGTCCCCCCCACAATCAGAGAGCTGTAGATTGTCAAAGAACCCTGAAGTGTAGTGCCAGGAACTTTTTTATGACACCTATGTGCCCAATATCGTTGAATATATTTTTTGCAACTGTTAAAGATCATCATGAGGGATTACGCGAACATGACGCGGCGGCAGAGGTGGCTTATGGCCTTCCGGCCCAGGACGTTGCCGGCGTCCGTGACGCCGGTCCTGGTGGGCACCGCGGCGGCCTACCGTGACGGCGGTTTCCGCCTCCTGCCCGCGGCGGCGGCCCTTCTGGGGAGCCTTCTGCTCCAGATCGGGGTGAACCTGGCCAACGACTATTTCGACTTCAAGCGGGGTTACGACACCCCCGACCGCCTCGGACCCGTGCGCGTCACCGCCGGCGGGATCATCGCCCCCGAGACGGTGAGAAACGCCATGATCCTCGATCTCTTCGCGGCGGCGACGATCGGTCTTTACCTGGTTTGGGTGGGCGGGTGGCCCATTCTCGCCGTCGGCGCAGCCTCCATCCTGGCGGCCCTCGCCTACAGCGGCGGTCCCTACCCCCTGGCCTCCCACGGCCTCGGCGACCTGTTCGTCTTCATCTTCTTCGGCCTCGTGGCCGTCTCGGGGACCTACTACGTCCAGAGCCTGACCCTGACGCCCCTTGCCATCACGGCGTCCGTCCCCGTGGGACTCCTCATCACGGCCATCATCGTCGTGAACAACCTCCGGGACATCCCCACGGACGCCAAAGTGGGCAAGAGGACCCTGGCGGTCATCGTCGGGGAGAAGGGCACCCGCGGCGAGTTCGTCGCTCTCGTGGCCGCCTCCTACGTCCTGGCGGCCGTCCTCTGGGTCATGGACGACAAAAACCCCGCCCTGCTCCTCCCCTTCCTGTCCCTCCCCTTCGCCCTGAGGACAACCAACAAGGTCCTTCACAGTCGGGGGGCCGAACTCAACAAGGCCCTGTCCTCCACGGCCCTCCTCTCCCTGCTCTTCGGGGTCCTCCTCTCGGCGGGCCTCGTCGTCTCGAAATAAGGGCGAGAACCGACCGGCACCGGGGAGAAACGGCCGTAGCCCCGGGCGCGGGAGCATAAAGTGAACCTCCCCGGAAACGCCAAGGTCCGCGACCCTTTCTCGGCAATACCATTTCGGCCTTCGTTCCCGACCCGTCCCGAGGGGAGTATCGGAGCTCCTATACAGGTTATCTGTATGACATCATTAAGTAATCGGCGACGACAAAAAATTTCCTGTGGGGACGGGCCTTCCCGGCTCGTCGGGGACGTCAAGCATTACCAGAAGGGGCTTTGCGGACCTCGCTCCTGCGACGGGTCCGAGGGGAAAAAACACCACGGCGGCGGTCCGGCAGGGACAAGAACATCTCCCCTCACGGACCGTCGAGGTCGTCCGTCTCCTCGAGAAAGGCGGGGGGACGAAAGGCGACGGCCTCGATCTCTATGGGCGCCTCCCGCGGCAGACGGGCCACCTGGACCGTGGCCCGGGCCGGGGGCTCGGCGGTGAAAAAACGGCCGTAGACCTCGTTCACCGCCGGAAAATCCCCCATGTCCACCAGGTAGATCGTCGTCTTGACGACATCGGCCAAGGTGGCTCCCGCCGCCGCCAGGACGGCCTCCAGGTTCCTCATGGCCTGCTCCGTCGCCCGGCGGACGTCGGCGGTGATGACCTCGCCCGTGCCGGGGACCAGGGGAATCTGGCCGGAACAAAAAATGAAAGGCCCCGCCTTGACCGCCGACGAATAGGGGCCGATGGCGGGGACGACATCGCAGGAAACGGCCTTCTTCATGTCCACCTCCCGAGGGGTCATGACAAACCCTCATATTTCTTTAAGTAAAGAACGGCGCCTTGTCAATCGGCGAGATAGACGGCCGTGACGATCCCGACGAGGTCGTCCAGGACCTTGTCCATGAGTCTCCTCATCCCCGGCCGGTCCGGGGCGTCGGTGACGTGGACGTCGTTGACGAAGAGGGCGAAGGCCGTCTCCCGCCCCGCGGCGGTCGTCAGGTAGCCGGCCAGACCCTTGACGTGGACGATGCCGCTGTCGTTGAGGAGGTCGAAGAGGCCGACGGTCCCCGTCTTGGCCGAGACCTTCCCCCGGGCCGGCGAGTTCTCTCCCCGGCCCCTGAGGGTGCCGTCTTCGCCCAAAACGGGCAGGGAATCCCGAAAGACCCCGTATTCCCTATGGCCCTTCATGAACTCCAGGAGGGAGACAACGCAGAGGGGCGTCACGAGATCCGCCGTGGACAGGCCGGAGACGTCCCCCAGGGAGACGCATCGGGGATCCATGCCGGCCCTGTTCACCGTCTCCTTGACGAGGGCCATCCCCTCGGGAAAGCTCCCCTTCCCCGCCGAAACGGCCATGACGAGGGGCAGGAGATCCGCCCCGGGGTTGTGGCTGTCCTTGAGGATCCGCCGGACCCATTCCCCCAGGGGCGGTGAGGGACGGACGGCCACGGCCGTTAGGCGGCGGTACTCGTTGACCGGCGGCAGGAGGCGGGGCCTGTTGAGACGCCCCGCCCGCGATGGCGGAGTCACGCCCTGACGCCTGAGGGCGTCCATGAAGAGGGAGCGGACGAAGGAAGAACCGTCGGAGACGGGGACGCGCATGAACAGGGGCTCTCCACCCCTGGGGATCCCGCCCTGGCCGTTGATGCGGCCCTCGTGATCGATGGAGACGGACAGCCTCACGGGTCCCGAGGCGACGGTCCGGCAAGGGGCGCCGGGACGGAGGTAGGACGTATGGGGATACCAGGTCATTGCGGCCCCTTCGCCCTCTCTCGTCGGTTTGATCGTCACCTCGACGAGGTTGTCCAGGACCATGGCGGGGGAAACCCGGTAGAGGAGGCGTCCCGGGTCCGAGACGCTGAAGGCCTCGTAGGCCGAAAAGGCCCGGTCGTCCACCAGGACGTCCCCGAGGACCTTTCTTATCCCCGCCGCCCGGACCTGTCGGGCCAGGTCCTCGAGGGACGAGGCCCGGCCGTGACCCAAGAAGGGATCGCCGCCGCCGACGAGGATGAGATCTCCCTGGAGGCGGCCTGCGGCATCGACCTCGCCGCGGCGGTACACCGTCGTGACGACGCGGAAGGCCGACCCGAGACGGTCCAGGGCCGCGGCGGCCCCGAAGAGCTTCGCCACCGACGCGGGGCGGAAAAAGGTGCCCTCGTTCAGGGCGTGGAGGACCTTACCCGTCGCCAGGTCCTTGAAGACAAAACCCCAGCGGGCGTGACGGTAGAGGGGGTCTTCGAGGACCCTTCTCACCCCCGCCGGGAGCCCCCCGGGGTCCTGTGCCGCCGCCGGGAGGGAGAGGAGGCAGGAGAGGATCAACAGGCATAACACAGCTCCCCCGAAGCCCCTCATCTTCCCCATCATCCCTCGGCCTCGAACACGGCGGACACAGACCCCCCTTGACCCTTAAGCCCCCTTATCCTATAAGTCTTGCCATGTCCATCACCATCAGGAGAAGGCCCTACATCGTCGGGGTGATGGGGGGCGCCGACGCCCCGGCGCCCCTCCTCGAGGAGGCCTTCCTTCTCGGGGATGGTATCGCCAGGCGCGGCCATGTCCTCCTCACGGGCGGGGGACCGGGGATCATGAGGGCGGCCTCCGAGGGGGCCTGGCGGGCCGGCGGTTTGGTGATCGCCGTCCTGCCCAACGACCGCCTGTGGCCCCTGGACGGATATCCCAACGAGTACGTGGACATCCCCATCTACACGGGCCTCTCCGACGCCCGGAACGTGATCAACGCCAAGACCCCCCATCTCATCGTGATCCTGCCCGGGGGCGCGGGGACCCTCTCGGAACTCGCCCTGGCCCTCAAGGCCGGGACGCCCGTCGTCACCCTCCGCCGGGATCCCCCGGAATTCGCCCCGCCCGGCGCCTGCGTAAGGGCCGAGACCGTCGCGGAGGTCCTGGCGGTCATGGACGACCGCCTGCCCCCCCTGGGCGCGGTCCTCACGGACGGCTTCTGAGCAGGGATTCCGAGTCGTGACGTCGTTTCGCCGCCCCGGGCCGGCGACGGGGACTTGATTTTTTCGCGATCGTCACTATTTTTAAGGGAAAAAATCCGGGGTCGAACGATGCCGATCTACGAGTTCTACTGCCACAAATGCAACACCGTCTATAATTTCTTCTCCAAGACGGTCAACACGGAAAAGATCCCGAACTGTCCCAGGTGCGGCCGGGTGAGGCTCAAGAGGCAGATGTCCGTCTTCGCCAAGATCTCCCGGGGCCGGGAAGGGGAAGGGGAGGCCGATGACCTGCCCCCCATCGACGAGGCCCGGATGGAAAAGGCCATGAGCCTCCTGGCGGGGGAGGCGGAACGGATCAACGAAGACGATCCGCGCCAGGCCGCCGACCTCATGCGCAAGCTCTCCGAGGCGACGGGGATCCACCTGGGACCGGCCATGGAGGAGGCCCTCCGCCGCATGGAGCGGGGAGAGGACCCGGAACGGATCGAGGAGGAGATGGGAGACCTCCTCGAGGCGGAGGAGCCGTTCCTCTTCTCACCTCCCAAGACGAAGGGCCGGGGCCGCAGGGAACCCCCCAAGGTCGACGAAACCCTCTACGACCTGTAAAACGTCACAGGAAATTCATGGGGTCGATATCCACCCGGAGCTCCACGGCCCGGGGGAGGCGCAGACGGCCCATCTCCGCCGCCAGGAGATGGAGGTCACGGCTGTCGCGTCCCTTGAGGAGGAGGTGGCGGCGGTAGCGGCCCCGCAGCCTCGCTATGGGGGCCTCGGCGGGCCCGACGATCTCCACGTTTTCCCGCAGGCCTAGGGTGCCCATCAGCCTTTTCCCCTCCGCGGCCAGGAGGAGGGCCGCCTCGACCGTCTTCTCCTCGCCGGGGCCGGAGACGAGAAACTGGACGAGGCGCGAGAAGGGCGGGTAGCCGAGCTGCCGCCGCAGGTCTATCTCCTGACGGAAAAAACCTGCGTAATCGTGGTTCTTCGCCCACTGGAGGGCGTAGTGGCCGGGATTGAAGGTCTGGATGATGACCCGCCCCGGGTCCTCCCCTCTCCCCCCCCGGCCGGAGGCCTGGGTGAGGAGCTGGAAGGTCCTCTCGGCGGCCCGGAAGTCCGGGAGGTGGAGGGCCGTGTCGGCGGAAACGATGCCCACCAGGACCACGCCCGGATAGTCGTGGCCCTTGGAGACCATCTGAGTCCCCACGAGGATGTCGATCTCCCCCCGCCCCAGGGCCCCCAGGATCATCTCGTGGGAACCCCTGCCTTTTGTCGTGTCTCGGTCCATGCGGGCGACGCGGCTGCCGGGGAAAAAGCGGGAAACGGCCTCGGCGAGGCGTTCCGTGCCGAAGCCGTAACTGACGATTGGTCCCCCGCCGCAGGCCGGGCACACGGCCTCGGCCCTGACGGAGTAATCGCAGTAATGGCATCTCAAGACCCCCTCGGCGGCGTGGTAGATGAGGCTTACGGAACAGTTGCGGCACCTCACGACCCCGCCGCACTCCCGGCAGAGGCGCAGGGTATGGAAGCCCCGGCGGTTCAGGAGGAGGAGGACCTGCTTCCCCCTGTTGAGGGTCTCCCTCATGGCGGTCCGGAGGTATCGGGACAGGATGAGGGACTCCTCGTCCTTTTCACCCCGCTCCAACCTCAGGTCCACGATGTCCACCTTCGGGAGGGGCCGCTCCTCCACCCTCCGCGGCATCACCAGGAGACGATGCCTCCCCAGGAGGGCGTGGTAGTAGGTCTGGACGGAGGGGGTCGCCGAGCCGAGGACGACCGTCGCCCCCGTCATGCGGCCCCTGACGAGGGCCAGGTCGCGTGCGTTGTAGCGCATCCGCTCGTCCTGCTTGTACGACTCGTCGTGCTCCTCGTCCACGATGATGAGACGCAGATTACCCACGGGGGCGAAGACGGCGGAACGGGCCCCCACGGCCAGGCGGACCCCGCCCCTGAGGAGGGATAACCACGCCTCCCGGCGCTTGGCCGTCGTGAGGCCGCTGTGGAGGATCGCCAGGGGCTCGGAGGGGAAGCGTTCCCGGAGGCGGGAGATGAGCTGGCCCGTCAGGCCGATCTCGGGGACCAAGTACAGGACGCCGCCGTTTTCCTTCATGACGTGGGCGATGAGACGGAGGTAGATCTCCGTCTTACCGCTGCCCGTGACTCCGTGGAGGAGGCAGGACTGGAAGGATCCCCCGTCGACGGCCCGCCTGATCTCGTCCAGGACCCGCCGCTGGTCGGCGTTGAGGAGGTGGCGGACACCGACGGCCTCCGAGACCCTGCCCCCGTCACCGGGTGTCTTCCCTTCCCCCTCGGCCTTGATTCTCCTCGACCCTTCCCGGCCCCGGAAGGGCAGGATCTCCGCGAGGACCTTCCCGAGGGGGTGGAGGTAGTAATCGGCAACCCAGGTGTAGAAGGGGAGATCGGCGGCACAGAAGACGGGACCCTCGCCGATCGTCCCCTCGATCTCCTTCACCGACGAGACGTCGGCCTCCCCTTCCAGAGAGACCACGTAACCCACGAGGGACCGCCCGCCGAAGGGGACGGCGACGCGGCTCCCGATGCCGACGACGTCTCGGAGGGGGACGGGGACAAGGTAGGTGAAGGTCTTTTCCGTAGGGATGTCGAGGGCCACCTGGACAAGCACGGGGTATCCTCCGTCCGGGGCGGGGGTGGCGGCAAGGGGGGGCGGGGGGTTGAGAGAGACCTCACTCCCCCATCATCTTCTCCAACTTCTCCTGCTTGGTCTTGCAGTCGATACAGAGGGTGGTGACGGGCCTGGCCATGAGCCTCTTCTCCGATATCTCGCCGCCGCAGGCCTCACAGATGCCGTAGGTCCCGTTGTCGATGCGCTGGATCGCCTCCCTCATCTTGGCGATCAGTTTCCTTTCCCGGTCGCGGATCCTAAGCTCGAAGTTGCGGTCCGCCTCGAGGGAGGCTCGATCGTTGGGATCGGGGTAGTTATCCTTGCCGTTGGTCATCTCGGAGACCGTCTTCTCCGCTTCACTCAGGAGCTTGTTGATCTCCTGGTTGAGCATGAAACGGAAAAACTCCAATCTGTCCGGCTTCATGGCCATCTTCGATCACCCGCCCTGTCAATGACTCTTCTTAGAGGGAGAGGTCTTTTACATGACCGGCGGGTATTTGTAAAGAAAAATGTTAGCCCCCCGTGCGGGAGAGTTCCTCGTAGAGGGGGCGCAGGCGGTCGTACATGCGCCGGTAGACCTTCCTGTATAGCCGGTCGTAGAGGTCGTGGCGGGCCTGGTCGGGCCGGAAGTAACTGCCCACGCGGGTCATCCTGTTCACCGCCTCTTCGAAGGTCATAAAAAGACCCAGACCCACGGCGGCCGCCACGGCGGCGCCCAGGCCGGAGGTCTCCGAAACGTGGGGACGGCCCACCTTCAGGCCGAAGATGTCCGCCGTGATCTGCAAGGCCCCGTCGCTTCTGGAACCGCCGCCCGCCGCCCTCAGTTCCTCCACCTTGATGCCGCTTCGTTTCTCCTGGCGTTCTTTGCCCTCCCTCAAGGCGTAGGCGAGACCTTCGAGGATGGCGCGATAGACATGGGCCCGGTTGTGGACGTCGCCGAAACCGATGATCGCCCCCCTGGCCTCCGGCCCCGGCACCTTGAGTCCCGGGGACCAGTAGGGCTGGAGGATCAGGCCGTCGGAACCGGGCGGGGCCTGCCTGATGAGCTCCTCGAAAAAGACCTCCGCCTCCAGGCCCCGCTCCTCGGCCAACAGACGCTCCGGATGGGCGAACTGTTCCTTGAACCAGTTGACCATCCAGAATCCCCGGTAGATCATGACCTCCAGGTTGTACGCCCCCGGGACGGCGGCGGGGTAAGGGGGGATCATGGGCACGGCCTCGAGGTAACGACGGTGGGTCGTGTTGACCGTCGCCGTCGTTCCGTAGCTGAGGCAGGCCAACGAAGGATCGAGACATCCCGCCCCCAGGACCTCGCAGGCCTTGTCGGAGGCCGAGGCCATCACCGGCAGCCCCTCGGGTATCCCCGTCTCCCCGGCCGCCCGGTGGGTCACCCGGCCCAGTTCCGCGGCGGGCGGCACCAGCCTGGGGAGCATGGACGGCTTGACGGGGAGGACCTTCCACTTCCAGTCCCAGGGGGCCGCCCAGCGGTGGCGCCGGTAGTCGAAGGGCACGTAACCCACCTGGGAACCCGTGGAATCGACGAAGAGGCCCGTCAGGCGGTAGATGAGATACCCGGAGAGGAAGAGGAACTTGTGGGTCCTCTCCCAGATCTCGGGCTGGTGACGGGCGATCCAGTTCGCCTCCGCCTCCGCCTGGAGGTAGGCGACGGTCTCCATGTTCCCCGTGAGGCGGAAGGCCGCCCCCCAGAGGCCGCGGGGGAGAGGCTGGCCCTCCGTCCGGCGCTGGTCCAGCCAGACGATGGCCGGTCTCAGGGGCCTCCCCTCCGTGTCGACGTTGACGACGGTGGCCCGCTGGGTGGTGACGGTCATCCCCGCCAGGGCCGAGGGAGGGATCTCGGACGTCCTGAACAGTCCGCGGCAGGCCTCGCAGAGGCTGATCCAGTAGTAGTCGGGGTCCTGCTCGGCCCAGCCCGGCCGGGGGGAGACATAGGGACGGATAGGCACGCGGGCATAGGACCGCAGGCGGCCCTCCGTGTCGAAGATCATGGCCCGGACGCTCTGGGTCCCGCAATCGACGGACAGTATGTAATTCGCCCCGGCCCCGGGCATCTGAGAGATCCTAACCGTAGAGGGAACGGATCTTCTCGACGACGTTGGTCGTCGATCTGCCTTCCGTGAGGGGGACGATCATCACCTTCCCCCCCCTGCCCCTGACGAAGGCGGCCCCGGCGATCTCCTCCTCCCGCCAGTCTCCTCCCTTGACGAGGACGTCCGGCGCCAGTTCCTCGATGAGGGCCTGGGGTGTGGGTTCGTCGAAGATGGTGACGTAGTCCACCGAAGATAATTCCGCCAGGATGTCCGCCCGCTCCTCCTGGGGGACGAGGGGCCGCTTATGACCCTTGATGGCCCGGACTGAGGCGTCGCTGTTGAGGCCCAGGACAAGGACGTCCCCCGCCTTCTTCGCCTCCCGCAGGTACCTGACATGGCCGACGTGAAGGATGTCGAAACACCCGTTCGTAAAGACGATGGTCTTCCCCTCGGCCCGCAGCTCCGCGACCCGCCTCCTGACGGCCTCCCGGGAAAGGATCTTTTCCATAACAGAAACCTCCTTCAAACAACCCGCGCCACCGTAAAGACCCCCACCCAGGCCGCCCCCGCCTTCTTGACGACGCGGGCGCACTCGGAGACGGTGCTCCCCGTGGTGAACACGTCGTCCACCAAGAGGACCCTCTTCCCCTCCAGGCACTGCGGCCTGACGACGACAAAGGCGTCGCGGACGTTTTCCCGCCGGTCCTTACCGTCGAGGGAGACCTGTGGTGTCGTGTCCCTATGCCTCGCGACGGCGTCAAAATCAAGGGCGAGATGGTGATGCCGCGCCACGACCCTCCCCAGGACCAGGGCCTGATTGAACCCCCTCTCCCTGAGGCGCCGCAGGTGAAGGGGGACGGGGACAAGGACGTCGTAGGCGGTGAAAGAAAAATCGAAGAAGGGGTAGGAGGCGGCCAGGCGGCCGAGGGCCTCGCCGGCCGCCGTGTCCTTGCGATATTTGAAACGATGGATGACCTCGAGGAGGGGCCCCTCGTAGCGGCCCAAGGCCCGGGCGACGTCGAAGGGGGGTCGCTCCTTCAGGCAGGCGCCGCAGGGATGACTCGTTGTCGTCCCCGCCTCGAAGGGGAGGCCGCAGACGGGGCAGAGGGGTTCTTTTATGTAACGGATCCGGGCGTCGCAGGCGGGACAGAGGGAATGCCGCGACCCGTCGGGGAGGAGGGACAGGCAGGCGAGACAACGGGAGGGGAAGAGGACCTCGGTCAGGGCCGCAAAGATCGTCCCCAGGGTCTTATCCCTTCTCACCCGAAGGACAAGCCGACGATCTCCGTGGCCTCGTCCGCCACCTCCATCCTGGCGGCGTCGACCCAGAGACGCTCGATGTCGTAAAACTCCCGGACCGGTTCATGGAAGATGTGGATGATGATGTCGTCGTAGTCCATCAGGACCCAGCGACCGTGCTGTTCCCCTTCCACGCCCAGGGGGGTCATGCCGTTCTTCTTCAGGTCCTCCCGCAGCCACGAGGCGATGGCCCTCACCTGGCGGTCCGAGTTGGCGCTGCAGATCACGAAATAATCGGCGAAGGAAGACAGGCCTTTGACGTCGAGGATGACCATCCCCCTGGCCTTTCGCTTCAGGGCCGAATTAACGCACAGAAGAAGCCGGCCCTCAGAACCGTTCTCCGCGGTGTTTGTCAATGACACCTCCTTCGCTCAAGGGGACCCGGCGGCGGCGCCCCGACGACGGTCCGGAAAATAATAAAGATTGTGAGTATATAGAACATAATCGGCGGCCTGTCAACGCCTGCCTTTGCGTCCCCGAAAGAGCCTGGGAAAAAATCCCTTGACATAAGCGAACAATACCTGTAATGCGTAGCTCGGAATAGGCGCACGGCCTCAAGGGGCCCAGGCGCTGGCAAAGTTGGATCGTACATTTTGAAGTGCAGGGATGAACCGCCGTACCTCTTATGGACGTGGCGGTTTTTTTCTTTTCCTCATATGGCCGTCCGACTTGTCGATTTTGAAGAAAGGAGGAAAAGGTGATGTCGGAAGGTAAAGTCAAATGGTTCAACGAACAAAAAGGCTTCGGGTTCATCGAAAAGGACAGCGGCGGCGACGTGTTCGTTCATTACAGCGCCATCCAGGGACAGGGCTTCAAGACCCTTACCGAGGGACAGAGAGTCAGTTTCGATGTCGAGCAGGGCAAGAAAGGCCCGGCGGCGACCAACGTGAGGCCTCTATAGGTCGATTTGAAACAGAGGCGGGGCCCCCCCAGGGGGGTCCCGTTTTCATTATCCCCGGATCGCGGGCGGGAGGCTCACCATGGTCAGATCAAGATACACCTTTGAAAAGAGGCAGAGGGAGTTGGCCCGTGAACAGCGGAAACGGGAAAAGGCCCTCCGCAGGGCGGAGGCGAAACAAAACAGAAAAGACACGCCCCCTGAAGGGGACGTGCCGGAGGTCGAGGAAGGAACGGGAAACGCCGAAGGCCGCCCCCTTCCCTGATGGAGCCCAAACTCAGAACGGCACCCTCCCTTAGGGACCGCCGTTACGATCTCCTCTCCGGGCCCGTCCTCACGGGTCTGCACTACTTCATCCAGGGCTACAGCAGGACCCTGCGCCTCAAGGTGGAGAACGAGGGTCCCTGGCGCGCCCACATCGACGGCGGCGGTTCCGTCATCCTCTGCACGTGGCATCAACAGTTCTTCTCCGCCATCGCCCACTTTAGGACCTACGCCCCCTACCGCCCCTCCCTGATGATCAGTCAAAGCAAAGACGGGGACATCATCGCCCGTGTCGCCGGCCTCTGCGGTTGGAACGCCGTGCGGGGATCGTCGTCCCGCGGGGGGGCGGCGGCCCTTGGGGAAATGATCGAAAACCTCAAGACCTCCCGACTCGCCGGGCATATCGTCGACGGACCCAAGGGCCCGGCGGGCAGGGTCAAGGCCGGCGTCATCCGCCTTTCCCTGGCCTCGGGGGCCCATATCTGCCCCTTCTCCACGGCGGCGGACAGGGCGTGGTATTTCAACAGCTGGGACCGTTTCCTCCTCCCCAAACCCTTCGCCTCCGTCACCATCCGCTTCGGGCCCCTCATCGCCCCGCGGGGGGAGGGCGAAAGGGACTTCGAGTCCCAGAGACAAAGCCTGGAAGAGACCATGAGGCCTTCCCTCCTCGCGCCACATTGCCCGTTGCCACCTTAGGGGGCCTATGGTAGGGGGAGGCCATGGAAGCGATCCTGAAGAAGGTCCAGGTCCATATCCCCTTCACCATGCTCCGGGAGGGTTATCTGGACCTCTTCCTCAAGAGGCGTATCAACCCGGAGATCAGTTTCAGCGCCGAGACACTGGCTAGACACACGACGGCCGAATTCGCCGAGATGGGGACCAAGCTCGCCGCCGCCGGTTTGACTGTCACCCTCCATGGGCCCTTCATGGACCTGAGGCCGGGTGCCATCGATCCGGAGATCCGGCGGGTCTCCCGGGACCGGATCGCCCAGGCCGTCACCCTATCGTCCCTCTTTCACCCCAAAACCATCGTCTGCCACCCGTCCTTCGATCACCGCTACTACGTCTCCACCTTGGACCAGTGGGTCGCCAACAGCGTGGAGACCTGGTCGTACCTGGCGGGTCTCCTTGACGGCGAGGAGACGATCATCTGCCTGGAAAACGTCTACGAGAGGGACCCCGAACCCTTCCGGCGCCTCTTCGCCGCCCTCGCTTCCCCCCGGATCGGATTTTGTCTCGACACGGGCCATTTCAACTGTTTCTCCCAGACCCCCCTGGAGGAGTGGTTGGAGGCCCTCCACCCCTATCTCCGTCAGATCCACCTCCACGATAACCTGGGACAGGCGGACCAACACCTCCCCGTGGGGGACGGCACCTTCCCCTTCCGGCGTCTCTTCGCCCTCCTCAGGGAGAGTTCCATCGCCCCCGTCCTGACGGTGGAATCCCACCGGGAGGAGGACCTGCCGCGTTTCGCCGCCAACATCGAGGCCATGGCCCTGCTTTAGGAGGCCCCGTGTCACCCTTCCTCCTAAAACGTCTCCTCCTTATGATCCCCATGCTCCTGGGCATCACCGTCGTCTGTTTTGTGGTGATGCACCTCGCCCCCGGTTCGCCCACGGACCTCCAGACCCAGATGAACCCCCGGGCCTCCGCCGAGGCGAAGGCCCGCCTCAAGAGCCTCTACGACCTGGACAAGCCCCTCGCCGTACAGTACTGGCTCTGGCTGAAGAAGGCGGCCGTCCTTGACCTCGGGAAATCCTTCTCCCCCGACCGCCGGCCCGTGGCGGACAAGATCCTGGAGCGGCTACCCGTCACCATTAGCCTCAACATCCTGTCCCTGGGTCTGATCGTCATCGTCGCCGTGCCCCTGGGGGTCATGGCCGCCGTCCGGCAGGACAGCCTCTTCGACCGCCTGACCTCCGTCTTCGTCTTCGTGGGCTTCGCCATGCCCACCTTCTGGCTCGCCCTCCTGGCCATGATCTTCTTCGGGATCCACCTCGGCTGGTTGCCCATCTCCGGTATCCGCTCCCTGAACTACGAGTACCTCCCCCCCGGGGAACGGGTCCTGGATGTCGTCAAACACCTCATCCTGCCCGTCCTCCTCTCGGCCTTCGGGGGGTTGGCCGGCCTCTCCCGGTACATGCGTTCCAACATGCTCGAGGTGATCCGCCAGGACTATATCCTGACGGCCCGGGCCAAGGGTCTTCCGGAGAGGACCGTCATCTTCAAACACGCCCTGCGCAACGCCCTCCTCCCCGTGATCACCATCCTGGGCCTGTCCGTGCCGGGCCTCATCGGGGGCAGCGTCATCTTCGAGACGATCTTCGCCATCCCCGGTATGGGCCAGCTCTTCTACATGGCCGTCATGTCCCGGGACTACCCCACCGTCATGGGCATCCTCCTCATCGGCGCCGTCCTGACCCTCCTTGGCAACCTCCTGGCGGACCTCGCCTACGCCCTGGCCGACCCCCGGATCCGCACCTCCTGAGAGACCCGATGCTCGCCGATTTCTGGAAACGCTTCAGGAAAAACCCTTTGGCCATGGCGGGGGGCGTGATCGTCCTCTCCCTCTTCGTCCTGTCCCTCCTGGCCCCCTGGCTGGCTCCCTACGATCCGGCGGCCGTGGACCTGAGAAACATCCTCGCCCCACCCTCGGCCGACCACTGGTTCGGCACGGACCAACTGGGGCGCGACGTCCTGAGCCGGATGATCCACGGGGCGGGGATCTCCATGAAGGTGGGATTCGTGGCCACGGGTATCGCCCTTTTCATCGGTACCGTCCTGGGTGCCCTGGCGGGATACTACGGCGGCTGGGTGGACGGTCTGATCATGCGTTTCGTGGACCTCATGCTCTGCTTCCCCACCTTCTTCCTGATCCTCGCCGTCATCGCCTTCCTGGAGCCGTCGATCTGGAACATCATGGCGATCATCGGGATCACGGGCTGGATGGGGATCGCCCGTCTCGTCCGGGCGGACTTCATCTCCCTGAGGGAAAGAGACTTCGTCCAGGCCGCCAGGGCCATGGGGGCGGGGGATCTGAGGATCATCTTCCTCCACATCCTCCCCAACGCCCTCGCCTCCATCCTGGTGGCGGCCACCCTCGGCGTGGCCGGGGCCATCCTCACGGAATCGGCCCTGAGCTTCCTCGGCATCGGCGTGCAGCCGCCGACGCCGAGCTGGGGGAACATCCTGACGGCGGGGAAAGACAACATCGACATCGCCTGGTGGCTCTCCCTATACCCGGGCCTGGCGATCCTCGTGACCGTATTGGGCTACAACCTCCTGGGGGAGGGGATCAGGGACGCGGCGGATCCCCGCCTGCGGAGCCGTTAGGGAAGACAAAAAAAAGGCCTTGAAACCTCTCGATCTCAAAGCCTTTTTTGTCCGTTAAAGACCGGCTCAAGCGGAACGTCTTACTTCTTCTCCTCGGCCTTCTTCTCCTCGGCCTTCTTCTCGGCCTTCTTCTCGGCCTTCTTGGCCTTCTTCGGGGCCTTCTTGGCCTTCTTCTCCTTCGCGGGGGCCTTCTCCTCGGCCTTCGCCGGCTCAGCGGCGGGCTTCGCCGCGGGGGCGGCCTGCGCGAACGCCAGACCCGACAGGGACAGGGCGAACAGCATGGAGACGATGATGGACATCAGCTTCTTCATTTAGTTGTCACCTCCTTTCCTTCAATTTGGCAATCTTAATTGCGAGAATCATGCCATAGCCAAAAAATCACGTATTAGGCCCTCTTTCAATGACTTACTCCTTGTCAAGACCCCCCTTTTCCTTCCCGAGGACCGCCGTCTGGGGAAATATTCCCCGTTTTCTGAGGAATTATTCCCGATGAGTCCGCCGGGGCCGTCTTTTTCTTGCGGCGCAGGCGGTTAAGCCAACGGTCGCGGTAAAAATAGGCCACGATGATGAATACAAGGCTTATGATCCCAAGGCCCCAGAGGGCCTCATGACGGTTGGAACGGGCGAGATCGCCGCTTACGGAGAGCATGGCCGTTCCCAGGAGGCGGCCCAGGGTGGACACGACAAGAAAGGTCACCGTCTTCATATGGCTGAGGCCGATGACGTAGCAGAGGGCATCTTTGGGGAAGCCGGGGATGAGGAAAAGGATGAAGGAGACGAGTTTTCCCTGATGCTCCATGAAGTAGTCGTATTTCTTTAACACCTCGGCGCTCACCACCCTCTCCACGAAGGGCAGGCCGAACCAGCGGGCCAGGGCGAAGGCCAACCAGGAACCGACAGTAAGACCGATGGTGGAAAAGACGGTCCCCAGGACGGAACCATAGATATAGCCGCCGATAAAACCCGTCACCTCCCCCGGAACAGGGGCGAAGAGGACCTGAAGGATCTGGAGGCCGATGAAGACCACGACGGATAAGGGACCGAAGGAGTCAATGAAGGCGATAAGGCGGTTCTTGTCCTGGAAGAAGACGATGAGGTCGTAATGGACAAACAGCCAGGCCCCCAAGGCGGCCAACCCTAGGAGAACCAATAGTTTCAATAGGTTCGATCCATTCATGGGGCAAGGGCGATGGTGGATCTTAGCGGAGGCCGCCGCCGCGGTCAAGGACGAAAGAGTCTTTTGGCGAGGGGTAAAAGCTCCGGGTAGTCGCTGAACACCCCGTCCACCCCCAGAGCCAGGACCCTCTTGAGGTCTTCCTCGTTGTTGACGGTATAGACAAACAGCTTCAGACCCTCCCGCCTGACCCTCTCCACGATCCCGGCATGGCAGAGGCGGTGGTTCATGTGGACGGAAAAGGCCCCCGTCTGTCGTGACAGGGTCCCCAGACGTCGGGGCTGGCCGCCGAAAAGGAGGCCCGTCTTCACCGCGGGGAGGAGAAGATGGAAACGCCTCAAGATGTCGTGATGAAAAGAAGAAACGATCACTTCTTCCGGCCCCAGGCGGCCCTTCTCCAGGTAATCCCCCAGGACCCGGGCCGTGGGGGCGGCCGCGTCGGGTCCCTTGATTTCGACGTTCACCCCGGCCCTGCCGGCGACGCATTCGAGGACCTCCCCCAGGAGGGGGATGGGCTCGCCCATACCGGCGTCGAGGGAACGGAGATAGGAGAGGGGTCCGGCAGAGACCGGTCCCTTCCCGTTGGTGGTCCGCTCGAGATATTCGTCATGGATGACCACCGCCTCGCCGTCGACGGCCAAGACGTCCACCTCCACCCAGGGGGCCCCCATGGCCAGGGCCCGCCGGACGGAACGCAGGGTGTTCTCCGGCTCATGGCCGCTGGCGCCGCGGTGGGCGAAGAACCAGAAGGACCGCCCGCTTTTGACCATAGCCCTCTTGTGCCTTTTGCCCGAATTTTGGTTTGCGGACCCTTTGCCTCCGGTGTTTCCCCGTGTTTTGTTCAAACGGGCCCTCTCCGACCCGCCCGCGGCCCGATGACGGTTCAAAAGGTGAAAGGGGATCCTCAAGGAGACGCAACGGGGGACGTCACCCTCCCCTCTTACCCGGTCACCGGCCCGCCGCAGACCCTCGGCGGCCTCCTCAGGAAGCGTAGAGGGCCTCGATACGGTCCATGAGCCGCGTCAGGACCACCTTGCGCTTGAGTTTCATCGTCTGGGTGAGCATACCGTTATCGAGGGTGAAGGGTTCGGAGAGGAACAGAAACCTCTTGGGTATCTCGTAGCCGCCGTAGCGCCCTTTCAGGCTTTCCGTGATGTCCCGGGCGATGGTCTCCTGGATGTCCCGGCGCTCGATGAAGGCCTCGGGTGGGCCCGTCAGGCCCTTTTCCTCCGCCCAGCGGCGCAGGACCTCGAAATCGGGGACGACGACGCAGACGTTGTAGGGCCTGTTCTCCCCGTAGACGACGGCCTGCTGGACCCAGGGGACGAGGCATATGTCCTCCTCGAGGGCGGCGGGGAAGACGAATTTCCCGTTTTCCAGCTTGTACTGCTCCTTGATGCGGCCCGTGATGTAAAGGAACCCGTCCTCGTCGAGACGGCCGCGGTCGCCCGTGCGCATACCCCCGTCGGGTGTGATGACCTCCCTCGTCTGGTCGGGCTTCTTGTGGTAACCCTTCATGACGTTCGGACCATAGACGACGATCTCACCGTCCTGTGCCCCCTCCTCCACGACGGAGGAATCGATGACGATCTTCACCTTGTCGATGGCCTGGCCGACGCTGCCTATCCGGTAACTGTACGAGGCGTTCATGGCCACGGCAGGGGATGTCTCGGTCATGCCGTAACAGTCGTAGATGGGGATGCCCAGGTCGAAGAAGAAGCGGGCGATCTCGGGGTTCATGGCGGCGCTGCCGCTCATGGCCCCCATGAGGCGTCCCCCCAGGCGGTCACGGATCTTCTGGAAAACGATCCTGTCCCCCAGGGTGTACTTGAGGTTCGTCACGAGACAGGTCTTGCCCTCGGCGGCCAGTTCTCTCTTCCTCTTGGCCGCCTCCACGGCCATGATGAAAAGGGCCTTTTTTATGCCCCCTTCCCGGTTTACCCTGGCCCAGAGACCGTCATAGATCCGGTTGAAGACCCGGGGGACGGCGACGAGCCAAGTCGGGCGGACCTTGAGGATATCCTCGGCGATGGTGGTGGGGCTCTCCGCCAAACCCATGGCGCCGCCGATGCGGATGATGGCGTAGAGCTCCCCCGTCTGGCCGTAGGAATGGGCCCAGGGGAGGATGGCCAGGGTGACGGCCTCCTTCTCCAGAAGTTCAGGGTACTTCTTCAGACCCGCCAGGGTGTTGCTCGAAAAATTGCCGTGGCTCAACAGCACCCCCTTGGGGTCCCCCGTGGTGCCGGACGTATAGATCAGGCCGGCGATGTCGTCGGGGTCCGGGCGCCGGGAGGGTACGGGGTCGGCCTCTCCCAGGGCCTCCACGGCCGCCATGGAACCCTCCCCGGTGTCCTCGATGACGAAGATGTGCTTCAGGGTCGGTATGTCCGTCTGAAAGGGGGCGATCTTCTCGTAGATGTCCCGGCGGGACACGAACAGGACCTTGATCTCGCTGTCGGCTATGATGTATCGCCACGTCTGCGTCAGCTCCGCCTCGTACATGGGGACGAAACGTCCCAGCCGCCCGTAGGTGGCAAAGGCGGCAATCACCCACTCGAGGCGGTTGTTGGCGATGATACCCACGGCGTCACCCTTGTCCACCCCCAGTTTCGCCAACCCCCCGCGGAGATTGTCCACCCGCCGGCCGACCTCGCCGAAGGTCACCCACTCATAGTCGCCGTTTTTGTTCTTCGTCCCCAAGAACCGCCTCCCCCCGTACCGGGAGACGCTCTCCTCGAAGAGGTCTACCAGATTGTCCGGTTTGTCCAGGGTGTAGCTGTGCATCGTTTCTTTCGCCTTTCCCTCTATATTCCCCGGCGACAGGCGGAAAACGTCCCCGTCCGAGGTCGTATCGGCCGCTTTTATGGCAGATGCGACCAAACTGCAAGGCGAAAAATCTTCTGTCATCACGTGGGCTTGAAGCAACGGAGGGGGCGCCTCGACGGTGGTTGCGGCCTTGCAAAAGAGTTGACATCCCCTCGCCTTTAATCTAAAAATACCGCCCGCTTCTGTGGGCCGGACCTTCGGCGTGCCGCGGGCGACGGTACCACGGGACCGATTAACGGAGAAAGGAGCCGCCGTATGATCAAAACGGCCATCACGGAGATGTTCGGCGTCGAGTATCCCATCATCTGCGGGGCCATGATGTGGCTTTGCAAACCCCGTTTCTGCGCCGCCGTCTCCAACGCCGGGGGCCTGGGCAATCTCACCGCCGCCAATTACGAAACGGAGAAGGATTTCCGCGACGCCATCCATGAAACACGCCGTTTGACGGACAGGCCCTTCATGGTCAACATCACCCTTCTGCCCTCTGTCCGCATCACGCCGGAGCATCACCGGATGTACATCCGTGTCTGCGCCGAGGAGAGGGTGGCGGGCATCGAGTTCTCCGGAACACCCGTGGACAAGGCCGCCGGGATGGAGGCCATAGAGACCCTCAAGAAGGCGGGGGTCAAGCTGTTCCACAAGGTCGGCTCCGTCCGCCACGCCCTCCATGCCGAGAAGGTCGGCTATGACGGTATTTACGCCGCCGGTATCGAGGAGGGTGGGCACCCCCTCGACGACGACGTCACCACCATGATCCTGACCCCCCGCGTCTGCGAGTCCGTCAAGATCCCCGTGGTGACCGTCGGGGGTATCGCCGACGGACGGACGATGGCGGCGGCCCTGGTCCTCGGCGCCCAGGGAGTCATGATGGCCTCCCGTTTCATCGCCACCCGGGAGTGCGAGGTCCACGAGAACATCAAGCAAGAGCTCATTAGACGTCAGGAACACGAGACGGTCCTCTACGGGAAATCCATCGGCCTCCAGGGCCGGGGCTTGAAAACCAAGGTCCTCATGGAG
>Ga0208824_1001283_pt1 | contig 22805 bp, 17 predicted proteins | sample AD_JPNTR3_MetaG_FD_184447 | JGI IMG/M metagenome (GOLD analysis project Ga0208824, IMG submission 184447) | Active sludge microbial communities of municipal wastewater-treating anaerobic digesters from Japan - AD_JPNTR3_MetaG (SPAdes) (version 2) | ecosystem: Engineered > Bioreactor > Anaerobic...
CCGTAACGTTTCGCCGACATCTCCGGAAGGATGGGAACCTCCGGCGATCAGCGTGATGTGTTTCCCGTATTGCCCGCGCAGTTTTCTCACCAGAGACGCAATCTTCCAGAGTTGCGGCGTCATAAAGGAAATGGCGAGAACGACCATATTGTGTTTTTTGACGATGTCCGGCAACTTTTCGACCAAAGTCTTTTCGTTGTCCGGAAAATAAATTTCCACCGCCTCAAAGAACGCGTCGGTTTCCAGAGCGCCGGCAAGGGCGTTGTAGCTGTACTTGTTTTGCGCGGTGTAAAGAAAAACCAGGGCATTTTCAGATTTCATGGGAATCTATCCGTTCAGGTCATATTTTCCGATGGAGGCGACATCAATCTTCTCCCCTGTTGACGGGTTACTTGCTCCAAAATGTTGACGACCCGCAGACAATCAGCCGGAGGATTCCGGCAGAAACGATCCATGGTGCAATATTGTCCGCGAAAAGCGACCCCGCCAGAGCTTGGTCAATCTAAACCGGCCGGAGATTCTCTGCCTGTAGGAAATCATACCTAGTAATGATTCCTGAAGTCAATATAAACGGTTGCCGGTGGGAAAACCGTCATTTTTTTGCGCAAAGGCAGCGTTTCGGAAATATTATTGCTGAGTTGTGAAGATTGAAGGCGACTTTTTTGCGCGCCGGATATAATTACGGCGAGATGCCTCTAAACAGTAAGCGCGCTTTTGAAAACATTGCTTTTCCCGCAGTGGCTGAACATCACTTTACGGCAGGCGTCGGATTGAACCTTACCAAGAATCTGACACTCAATATCGGCGGCACCTATTCACCGGAAGCGAAATTGACCGGTTCCAACGCGGCCTATCCTCCGGCCGGTCAGGCGATCAGTTTTTATGAGACGAAGATGTCGCAGTATTCGCTGGAGATGGGGCTGGCATACACCTTTTAACCATGGCTTCTAAAACCATAGCTAAAAAAAGGAGACCGATTGTGAAAAAGATTCTAATTATCGGAGCAGGAACGGCAGGGACGATGATGGCGATCCGTCTGTCACGCAAAATGAACCTCAACGATTGGTCCATCACGATACTGGATAAAGATGAAAATCATTATTACCAGCCAGGTTATCTTTTTATCCCTTTCGGCCTCTATACCCGAAAAGATGTCGTCCGGAAGGGAGCAAAATACATACCGGTGGGCGTTGAGTACATTCTGGCTGAGGCCGAACAGATTGTTGCCGAACAAAACCGGGTGAAGCTGAAAGACGGTCGTGAGATGAACTATGATATTCTGATTATCGCCACCGGTACCAGCATTCACCCTGAAGAAACCGAGGGGATGTTGGAAAACGGCTGGCGGAAAAACATTTTTGATGTCTACACTGCAGAAGGCGTGTATCCACCGCTGATCATGGCGAATGGAGCGCGCATGGAAGGCATTGAAGCCAATCTGTTTTTTACTTTCTTTGGAATGGATGCGATCACGAAGAAAAAATATAAAAAGATTAAGGTGGACACTGTGGGTAACCCGGCGATGGTTATACCGACGCTGATCGGAGCCCTACCGGGGATGTCCGCCCTGGCGACCATGATGATGAAAAAGAAAATGGACGCCCTTGATATCCCCCCCGTTGACGAATTCATCAAGATGATCAGCGCGGCCGGTTGTAAACTCTATGCCTGCAAGGCCAGTGTGGATATGTTCGGACTGAAGAGAGAGGATTTTGTTGATGACGTCCAAGGTGTTATAACGGTGGGTGAGTTTTATGCGCTTGCCGCCGGAGGACAAATTATTTTTACGTGATGACCGGCCGGTTAAAATTCAAGCCCCCTTCTGGCTTTATGAATTGAAAAGCAAAGCCCCCACTTCAATGAGGCTCTCCGCCGCTTACCGTGGAGAGCCTCATTTCCTTAATTTTTTTTAAAAGGATCAAGTATTGAAGCAGCCTCTTTGGCGGAAAGAGTCTCAAATCCACTTGAGGATGCCGGCGAAAGTGACCAAAGCAATGCCGTTGATGGCGAGCAGCGAACCGATGAAAATCTTTTGCGTCCGGGGATGCCAGTCATGCACGTAACAGGCAGCGGCGAAAAAGGGAATGTAAACGGTTACGAAGACGGGAAGCGCGCCCCACCAATTGTAAACCCAGACGAAAGTCGGCGTTCGTACCAGAAAGATTTCCAGGATGGAAGCGAAAGCGGCGTTGGCGACCGTGAAGACGAGACGGTTGTTCACGCCGAAAATTTTCGCGGCGGGATCTTTCGGCATCAGCTTGCAGACGACCACGCCGGCAATGGAAAACATCAGACTGATTTCGATGCCGACTCCCACCAGGAGGGCGAACGCCGTTCCGGATGGCACGGTCCACAGAGCGTGGCCGGAAAAGTGCTGGATAAGCGCGTTGATGATTTCGACGAACCAGTGAACCATGTAAAGCGCGAGCCCGCCGGCAATCGCCCGGTAGTTGCCCTTTTCGTATTCATTCGCGTAGACGTATAAAACCATTACCAACAACGGAATGACGTACCACTGAAATGTTTCGCCGCTTCTTAAAATGTTCAACGCCTGTTGAGTTGCTTCGGGATGGTTCAGATGCATTGCGGAAACCTCCTTTTTTAATTTACGTTAAAAAACAGATGGCCGCCTGTCGCGGATGGGCCTGAATCCTGATGGACAGGAATTTTATCCGATCGATGCGGCGTCATCTTTTCCGTTCCAGCCATTTGAGCAGATGGTAACTGGCGATGCCGATGAGCAGCATGCCCATCATCAAAGCGGGGTAAGACATTTTCCAGTTTTGAGCTCCGGTCATCATCGTCCATTCGGACATGCCGCCGATGCCTGCCAGCAGCGTCAGGGGCATGAAGATGGTGGTGATGAATGTCAGCCGCCTGACGGTTCTGTTGGTTGCGTTTGCGGTTTTTGTCATTTCGTTGTTCAGGATGGAAAGGTACATTTCCATCAGCGTGGAGACGATTTCACGGTAGGACTCCGTCAGCTCGAAGAATTTGGCAAGATGATCATAGATGTCCCGATAGTGATAGATGGCCTTTTCAGAGATGAAACGGCAGTCTTTACGACAGATCTTGACAAGGATTTCCCGCTCATGGAAAAGGCTCTTGCGCAGATTCAACAGGTCGCGGCGGAGTTGAATCAGTTCGGCGGGATGGAATGCGGAAATATCGGACAGAATCGTTTCTTCCTGAACATCCAGCTCGTCCTCCAGTGCTTCAATGGCCAAAAATTTCTTGTCCACCACTTCATCCAGAATGATGTGCATGAGGAAGCCTGGTCCGTGTTTCGCTTTTTCAATTTCCATTTTTAAAATGCGTTCGACACTCGTCCAAACGGGGTGTTTGTCGCAGGGACTCTGGCTGACCGTCACCAGAAAATTGTTTCCGATGAATATGTCAATTTCACTGATGTAGAGCTTTTTGTCGATATATTCAAAAGCGTTGAAGATAAAAAAGGTGTTTTGCGGAAAGTCCTCCATCTTGGGGATCTGGTTTTCGTCAAAACAGTCTTCGATGGAAAGGGGATGAAAGTCCAAAAGTTCACTGAGGCGCGCCAGTTCCTCTTTTTGAGGTTGGCAGTAATTCAGCCAAATAAAGCCGGTGTTTTTTGCCGCGGCAACGGCTTCGTCAACCGTGCCCATTGTCGTGAACTTTCCCTGGGGTGAGATGTGGTAAAAATTTGAAACGGACATAACGGCCTCCATCGATTTTCCAATTTTTTGATCTATGTGCCCGGGCATTCAAACACACGTTCAATATTCTTGAAAAACAGTGTCTTGCGTCTGGCGGCTTGCCGGACGCTCCGCGCCGGCGATATTTATGAAAGATGTTTCTTCGGCTCGGCGTGCTCCTGCGCCCTTCGGCGGTTCACCGGGCGTTAAATCCCCATTTTTCTTTTCCCTCTTCTGTAAAAAAATTCGTCAGTCACAGCATTTTTCAAAAGGGCCCTTTCTCCTGACGCCGCGCAATCGTCAGGCCGATCAATCGCGACACTACGACGGCGATGTAGGCCACACCTGAAAACTGCTCCAGCATCACCAACACTCGAGACGGTGATGTGACCGGCACAATATCACTCAAACCGGTTGCCGAGAGGTTGGCAAAGCTTAAGAAAAGCAGTTCGAGAAAACTCAGCGGTTCATTCGGATGTGTTCCGTAGGCAAAGGAGCCTGCGCTCCAAGCTTGACAGACCAGATAAAGATAGGCGAATCCCCACGCGATTAGCGTAAAGGTGGCGCCCGCTGCAAACAAATCATCAGTGGTGACGTGTTCATCACCCATCATGTAGGTGATCAAGCTGATCGCGCCATAGAAATACAGCAATGCTTCCAGCAAGGCTGCCCAGTGCAGGAGATTGGAATTGTTCGACAACAGCGACAGCGCGGACAGGATAATGACCAGGCCGGCAACCAGCCATGCTATCCAGTTGACGGCGGGACTGCGAAAAACCACCCAGACGACCAGAAGCAGAATGACCATTCCGAACAGACCCAGAAAATACTGGCCTCCCGGAAAACCTTCCAAGAAGACGTAGAGACCGAGACTCAGCAATTGCGCGGCCAAGAGAAACGCGGAGGGATGGTGGCGGGTCAGGCTGTGCCAATTGATGGATGTGATTTGATTCATGGCTATGTCCGCATCCTTCGCGCTTGAGATTGGGGCAACGCAACCGGATTTAAGAGCATCTTTGTCATCAGATGATGCGCTGATGCGCCTTGCGACCGTAGACGCGTTCATACGCCCTGCAGAAGGGGCATATGCCGCCTTCAATTTTCCTGACGAACTCAAAGGCGATTCCCTTCTGGGTCTTCCGGGCGTGGCTGCACACCGGGCAGACCCGGCAAAAATTGGCCAGCTTCTGGTCTTTGGCCGACACTTTTGATTTGGAGGATTGCCTTTTTCGATTGTCTTTGGCCATGGAATACTTTCCCCGTTGCTGAGGTGAATTTGATGTTTAAAGCATATCAATCTCCATCGTCTGTGTCAAACATTTCAAAAGTTTCTACCGCTGAGGAAACGGCTGGATGAAAATGCAGCGGCGCAGACGGACAGGAGAGATAATGCGTTTTTTGGAATAAGAAAAAATGGCAAGACAATCCCCGTGAAGTTGTTCTTCACGGGGATTGGATGCCTGCACAGGCGTTTGTTTGTCAAAGTTAAATGATATTATCGCATGTTCCGACAAATCATCTCAGGGCCTGTTGTTTTCCGAGCGAAACTTCGCCAGCCAGTGCTCGGTGAGCTTGCCGGCTGCTTCGCGTCCGCCCAACCCGAAAGCCAACGCCACCGCAACGGCGACCGATCCCAGCGTGAGACCAAACGCGAGATTCACAATGTCATCGGCGATGCCCATGGCCCGCAAACCCAAGGCGATGACAAGCGCCATGATGGCGACGCGCCCGATACGCGCCAATCCTTTGGTATGAGGACCGCTGGCCCGGTCAATTGCGTCATAGGCAAGGTTGGCCAGCCAGAATCCGACAACGAGGATGACGGATCCCAACAGGATGTCGCCGCCAAAACGGATGAAAGTGTCTATGAGATTGCTGACATGTGAAAATCCCAGTTGATTGGCTGCTTCGATGGCGGCAAAAAGCATGGCGAAAAACAGGATGACATAGCCGACGAAAACCGAAGCCGTTGTCTTTTTGAAAGCATGACCCAATCCTGCGTGTTGCGGCAAATTGTCAAACCCCACGTTGCTCAACAGACTGGCCAGCAGCCGGGAGGCAAAAGACGCCAACAGCCATGTGATAATCAGAATAAGGGCGGCTGCGATGATGTGGGGTACAGCCTCAAAAAACATATTCAGCATATTCGTGGCCGGTTTGGAAATCGCCTCGATTTTGAGCGCGTCCAGCGCGGCAATGAGCGCGGGCAGAAAGACCGCCACAAAAACGATCAGTCCAACGGTGTTGGAAAGTTGCACTGTTTCGCTTAATCCCAGTTGCCGTCCTATTTTATCGCTGCCGACGGTGCGCAATAGATTCGCGGTCAGGTTTCGCAACACGGTGGCAAGAATCCAGCCGACGCCGCCGATGACCAAGGCCGCAAGGACGTTGGGAATAAAATCGAGAACTTTTGCAATCATGGATTTGAAAGGATCAAGCAGCCCCTCCATTTGCAGTGCGCTGAGGACGGCGGGAACAAAAAGCAGAATGATCAGCCAAAACAAGGCCTGACTCATCCCGTCGCTGATCGGAGCCATTCCCGCGTGTTCGGCGAGTTTTTCATCCAGGGTTGTTTTGGCCAGGGCCTTGCTGACCATTTTTCGTACGGCGCTGGCCAGCAGCCAGGCAACCAGGGCCAACACCAAGCCGGCAATCAAGCGCGGAACGTATACCAGAAATGTGGCGAGCATTGAGGCAAAAGGCGCGGAGACCAATCCCAAATCAAGCGAATCGAATACCGCGATCAACGCAAACAAGAGCACAAACCAGAACACGCCGGCGGCCACGGCTTTTTCAATGTCGATGGATTGTCCCGTAAGCTGCTGGAAGCGTGTGTTTAAGCCTGTGAGTCCGAGACCTTTGCGAACGGCGGCGCGCAAAATTATCGCTATCAGCCATCCCAGAATCACGATGGCCAACGCTCCCAGCAGGGCCGGGATATGATTTCCCAATCCCGCTTGGATAGCATTCCACATGGTTGACATTTCTGAACCCATGATCATCCCTCCTTTTTTTTGTTTGTAGATTTGGATGCGTTGAAACGACTTATCTAAAATATTTTTGATTCGCGGTGTTCGTTCATCACGTCCCCCGCACGACGAAAAATAATTTTAGAGCATCGTCCATGACACGATAAAAGTGAACAGAGTCGTTTTCGGCCGAAAATCCGTTAAAAAAATCCACGTCGGCTTTTTTTGTTTTGAAATTTCTTTAAGGGTTCGGCTTGTTGAATTTGGCGTAAATCCAGAAAGGCAAGCCGACCGGATTGAGTTTTTTATATTCCTGTTTCCATACAATGTAGTCTTCGATTTTCTTCGCCACCTCTTCAGGCACATCAGTGAATTCGACGCCGGCTTCATATATTTCGTTTTCGATGATGGTTTTGTTCCACTGGACTTTTCCTTGCAGGGACAGCGTTTCCTGAAGATTTCTTAATGTCAAATCGATGTTGAGCAACGTGCCGAGAGGCAAGAGAACATTGCCCTGTATTCTTAATCCGGACGCGGAAATATCCTTACTGTACCGGTAATCGATCTTTTCTTGGGGGATATTTTCAACGACAGACAAGACAGAAATTTTAATGTCGTCTTCTTCCGTCAGGCGCTGCTTTTTTCGCAACGCTTCGGCGGCAAGATCTTCCCGGCTCTTTTTTTCGCTTTCTCTGAGGAGAAATTCCCTGGTTTTTCTGTCCATAACGATACATTCATCCTTTCTTTCGTTGCAGAATGTTCGTCAAATTACATTTTCCGGGCTTCCGGACAGCTGCTTTAAAAATCCCGAAAAGAAGTGCAATTTTGAATTAAGAAGTTTGAATGTGAATTTGTCACGCTTTGATGAAATTTTAAGAGTTTCTTGTTCTCATGTCAATCAAAAATTATGCTAAATTTCCGGTAAAGTTTTCTTGCGCCTGTTTTTGACAAATGGCGCGGAAGCTAACAAGGGAAAGAGAGGCGTGGACGGATGAGAACGACAATAAGTCGCCGGGCCAGGATTTAAAATCTGGAAACAGGGCTGTTAAACCAAGTATAATCCAAAAATATTGAGTAGTTAGGGTGAAATAGAAAATTTGTTGACATCCTTACCCAATCGCATTATATTCACGCGGCCCAAAGGCCGCATTGCGGCGAATAATTCGGAATCTCAATGGTTTGAGGCTGATCTTGCTGGGGAATCGTTCAATGGTAGGACACCGGACTCTGACTCCGTGAATCAAGGTTCGAATCCTTGTTCCCCAGCCATTTTTTATTGTTTATTTCCTTTTGCCATTTTGGCCCATGAGTCTTTCAATCCGACGACGCGGTTGAAAACAAGCTGTCCCGGGCGGGAATCCTGTTCATCGAGGCAGAAATAACCAAGTCTTTCGAATTGATAGCGACTCCCCGGCCGTGCATTTTCCAGGCTTTGTTCAACGCGACAGTTGGTGATGATTTTCAAGGAATCGGGATTGAGATAGCGGAGAAAGTCATCGTCCAGGCTTCCCGGATCTTCAACCGTAAAAAGCCGGTCATATAAGCGCGCTTCCGCGGAGATGCAGTGCTTGGCCGAAACCCAGTGAATCACGCCCGGCACCTTTCGGCCGTCCGCGGGCGGCGCGTTTTTTGTCTCAGGATCATATGTGCAATGGATTTCCTTTATTTCTCCGGTGAGATTATCTTTGACCATTTTTTCAAATTTGATCAAATAAGCATTCCGGAGGCGAACCTCGCGACCCGGTCCGAGGCGATGATACTTTCGGGGAGGATCTTCCATGAAATCGTCGCGTTCGATGTACAGTTCTCTGCAGAACGGAACCCGTCTGGTGCCCATTGCCGGATTTTGCGGATGATTGGCGCATTCAATAAACTCTTCTTGATCTTCCGGATAGTTGTCAAGGATGACGCGCAGGGGTTGAAGCACGCCCATGACCCTGGGCGCAGATTCGTTGAGGTCTTCGCGGATGCAGTGCTCCAGCAAGGCGACGTCGATCAGGTTGTCATTTTTGGCGACGCCGATTTCGGCGCAAAAATTTCTGATGGCCGCAGGCGTGAAACCCCGGCGTCTCATTCCGGAGACTGTCGGCATGCGCGGATCGTCCCAGCCGCTGACATGTTTTTTTTCCACCAGTTCAATCAGCCGGCGTTTGCTCAGGACTGTGTAACTTAGATTCAGACGCGCGAATTCAATCTGGCGAGGGCGTTGTCCGTGGATCAGCCGCTCCACGATCCAATCGTAAAGCGGCCGGTTGTTTTCAAATTCCAGAGTACAGATGGAATGCGTGATGCCTTCCAGCGCGTCCGAAAGGCAATGGGCGAAATCATACATCGGATAGATGACCCATTTTGTTCCCAGTCGGTAATGGGGCACGCGCTTGATGCGGTAGAGTATGGGGTCGCGCATGACGATGTTGGGGGAAGCCATGTCGATTTTGGCCCGCAGTACATGCGTTCCATCGGGAAATTCCCCCGCGCGCATCCGCCGGAACAGGTCAAGATTTTCTTCCACCGAACGGTTTCGGTAAGGGCTGTTTTTGCCCGCTTCGGTGAAGGTTCCGCGGTATTCTCTGATTTCGTCCGGACTCAAACTGCAGACATAAGCATCGCCGGATTTGATGAGTTCAATGGCGAATTCATACAATTTTTCAAAATAATCCGAAGCGTAAAACAACCGGTCTTCCCAGTCAAATCCAAGCCAGCGGATGTCGCGGATGATGGACTGGACATATTCCATGGATTCGCCGGCCGGGTCGGTGTCATCCATTCTGAGATTGCAGGTGCCTCCATACTGGGCGGCCAATCCGAAATTCAGGCAGACGGATTTGGCGTGTCCGATATGAATATAGCCGTTGGGTTCCGGCGGAAATCGCGTCGCAACGCGACCGTCGTTTTTGTTCATTTTCAGGTCGTTCTCTATGATATCACGAATGAAATCGGCACGCGGGGATGACGAACTATCAGCCATCGGAAAAACTCCTTCCGTTCCAGAAAAATATGCGTCAATCTCTATAATATTCAGTAAAATATAGCAAGAGTGATGAATTTCCTTTTTTTGCAGAGGACGCAGAAATATTCTTTGAATCAAAAATTGCCTGTTTGCTGAAAAAGGAATTTTTTTGAACCGAAAAAAATATTTGCTTTTTCAAAAAAACAAAAGGTGCTATTATGTCGAATATTTCCCTGCAATTTTTACTGTTGGGATTATTCCCGACAGGCAGTATGATTGAAGCGTCAATGTCATTTTCTTCGGATTTTTTGCGTAAAAAACTTTCCCCGTGATCGGTTAAGATGGCAAAAAGCAAATTGTCTTTAAAAGAAATTCTCAAGGAAGCGGAACTGGGCAACGCCGTGGCGCAGTATAATCTGGGGCTCATGTATCTCAAGGGAGAGGGGGTCTTGCAGAACGACGCCGAAGCGGCCATCTGGTTTTTAAAATCCGCCAAGCAGGATCATGTCAAAGCGCAGCTGAATCTCGCCTGGATGTATCAGGAAGGCCGAGGCGTCAAACAAAACGATGGAAAAGCCGCAAAATGGTATTTGAAAGCGGCGGAGCAGGGGAACGCTTCAGCACAGTATAATCTGGGGCTGATGTATCTCAAGGGAGAGGGTGTTGAACGGGACGCCGTCAAGGCGGCCAAATGGTTTTTGGCTTCCGCCGAACAGGGCAATGTGGACGCGCAGTTTAATATAGGTGAAATGTATGAAGAAGGTCTGGGGGTTGTGAAAAATGAAATTGAAGCCGCCAGATGGTACCGAGAGGCGGCCATGCAGGGAGACCGGGACGCTCAGGAAAAACTGGACGGCCTCAACCAAAAAATCAGAAGTATTCGGCATCGTCAGGACGAGGAATCCAAATGGCTCACGAAACCGGCAATCCTGAAGGATAAAATCGTTGAAACCAAAAAGGAGATAACCGAAGCAAAAGAGGAAAATGAAATTCCGCCGGAAGATATTCATGCGGTGAAATTAATTCTTCAGGAAGACGAAAAAGCCAGAGGGATGCAAACGCCCCCTGACGAAAAAGTTGAGGAAGACAAAGAAATAACAAAGCAGGAAAAGCAGGAGAGTCCCTGGCTTACCGCCAAATCAGGTCAACAAACAGGGGACCGTGCAGTGGAGACGCCCTTGTCGGAGCAACCGGATCAAACCCCAACTGAAAACGAAGAACCGTCTGAAAAGTTGTTCTTGGAATCCGAAGCGCCAGGCGTGGCGGATATTCAAACCGTTCCGGAAAAGGCGCGGGAAGAGAAGGAAACTGTCTTGCCGCCGTCATCTGCGATCGAGAAACTGTTTTTGGAATCGGAAATTCAAGACGCAGCCAGGCAATCGCCGGCCGCCGGCGAAATAAAACGGGAAAGGAAAGACGTCTTACCGCAGTCCGACATTGTCGTTGAAAAATTATACCTTGAATCGGAGATACGCGAAGCTGAAGAAACGCTTCCCGGAGCGCATCCCGTCGACCAGGAGCATCCCTTATCCTCGCCTGCGGCAAAAATTTTTTCAGAAGCAATCGCGCCGGAGGAACAACCGGATGCGGATCTGGAGTTCAGAGAGGGCCTGAAATACCATTTGGGAGGGGGCGTTGTTCAGGATGATGCCGAAGCGGTCAGGCATTTTCGTCACGCGGCTCAAAAGGGACACGCCGATGCTCAATACCACCTGGGTTTGAAATACTTCTTCGGCGAAGGCGTTGAACAGAATTTTGACGAAGCCATGCACTGGTATCAAAAAGCGGCGGAGGGCGGCCACGCCGAAGCGCAGTTCACGCTGGGGGGGATTTACCAGGAGGGCATCGTAACCGAGCAGGATGATGATCAAGCCATCCGCTGGTACCTTCGGGCGGCAAAACAGGGTCATGAAAAAGCCCGGTTCCTTCTGGAAACGATGTATCGGGCAGGCAGGGCGACTGTCCAAGAGGATTCAGAGACGGCGGACATGTTTTTGGTGCTGGCCGAACAAGGCAATGCCGATGCCCAGTATGAACTGGCCGTGAGGTATCGTGAGGGTAGGGGAGTGCCTCAGGATGATGCCAAGGCGGTAAAATGGTTTCTCCAAGCCGCCGAGCAGGGCAATGCCGACGCGCAGTTTCGGCTGGGACAAATGTACCACGCCGGCGACGGGGTTCCCCAAAACGACGCGGAAGCGGTTTCGTGGTATCAAAAGGCGGCCCGGCAGGGGCACGCGGATGCGCAGTATCATCTTGGGTTGCGGTATTTTTTCGGCGAGGGCGTCGCGCAGGATTTCAAGCAGGCTATCAATTGGTATCTGGAAGCGGCGGAAAGCGGACACGCCGAGGCGCAATACAGCTTGGGCTGCATCTATCAGGAGGGCATTCTTGTCCAACAGGATTATCACCAGGCGATTGACTGGTATCTCAAGGCGGCGGAGCAGGGTCATGAGCGGGCCAAAACGGTGCTGGAGATGATGGACAGAAAAGACAAAAGTGTTCTCGATGAGGAGAATGATAAAAAGAAAGATAAAGATCTCAGAGACATCATATGGAATGATTAGGGCCTTTTTTAGCCGGAGGGGAAATTTTCAAATTTTATAGCGAAAAAATTAAAATAGAGGATTCGGAGCGTTTAGTTCAGGATTTTCACACGCGAAAGCGGGGAATTTCCCGCAACCTGAAAACCGTTGATTGACGAAGATCAGCCCTCCATAAAATTCATGTCCCGCAACAAGCCGTACCACGCCCTTCCGCGGATCTTGTCGAATACCAGCCAATGCCCGCCGGTGCGACAGTGGCAGCGGGACAAATTCCATCTTAGTTTTAATTGTTCCACCGGTTCGATCGGACACAATCGGTCTCCGCGCGAAGCCACGACAAGAATGGTGTCGGCGGGTATCCGCGGCTGAAGATGCAGGGGCGAATGAAAATCCGCCGCGCGGCAAACCCGGGCGCGCCACTTGGAATCAAAAGGCGCCCGCTTCAGGAAAGCGTCGGGGGACATGGGCCTGAGCAGAGTAAGCGCCGGAACCATCATCGCGGCGAATTTCGCCCGTGCGCTGACGCAGATATAAATTCCCGTGACGTATCCTCCGAGACTGGCGCCGATCAGTCCAATGTCTGTGGCGCCGAGTTTTTTCAGGAGGCAGAAACAATTTTCCAGGTCGTAAATGCTGTGGGCGACGCATTCATTGGTGAAAGCGGCGTCGCCGGGGGTGAGATAAACGCGGCGGGCGGCGCGCGGCCCCGCTACGCGTTTCCAGTGAAAGGGCTGAATGAAGAGCGCGACGTCCAGCCCCATTGAAAAAAGCGCGCGGATTTTGAACATACGTTCCGCTTCCCGCGGAGCGCCCATCATGAATCCGTGGACACAAAGAACAGTCTTGCGGGGCGTATCGCCGTGCGTCCAGCGGACAAGGTAACCCCTGCGGTTTTCGGCATAACCCAGATAGCGGTCTCTCACATAAGGATTTTGCGGCTCATAAAGACTGGGAAAGGAAAGAACCTGATAAAAACCGCTTTGATAGGATGCCTGAGTTTCCACCGTGTAATCCGGGGGCTCCGCGGGCAGGACAAAGAATTTCCGGGGATCTTTCACATATCTCTGTTCTTCATAAAAAGCCACTTCGCGCGCGTAATGCTGCCAGTCGGTTTTGCGGCGTGACTGAAAAAAAGTCATGATTCTTCCCGGCGCGAGAAACATTTCGTCCACGGCGCTGCCGATCAGGTCCAGTGCCTTCGCGCAGGTTCTCTTCTGTGTTTTGTCGTCCATGGCGGTTTTGATTTCCCCTGAGGGCCGACCCCGCAAAAAAATCTTGCCTTTGATTGAGATCCGTCGACGCTCGTTTTTTCGTCGGATGAGGGCATCAGACGTTAATTGTTGCGATCCCCGGTTTTAATTATCGCCCGGAAACTTGCCGCCGGGAGGCGGAAAATCAAGATACTTTCCCGCGGCCCGTCCGCGCGCCTTCAATTTGCGCCTCAATAGCATATCAGGACGGCATGTGCCAATAATTTATGAAATTGTTGAGATTTCCCCATTTGTTATCAGAAGTAAGCTTGTGAATTCGCCCGTACGTCGAATTGTTAATGAATCGCGTTGCATTTTTTTTCGAGATTCGTTATTATACAACCCTCCAAAGAGGTATTATCAGCGAAAAAGTTTTCATTTCGGCAATTCTTTTCAGATTCAATGATAGGAAAGCAGGAGGTTTTTTGATCATGAAAAAGGAATTGACCATTATCGGCGTTATTCCGCAGTACCCGAAACATTCACAGCAAAATATTTACGCCCGGATCAAAATGCCGCCGGTGGGTATTTTATCGGTTATGAGCCAGATCCGGCACCGGCGAGTCAGAGAAATCTACGCGATTGATGAAAATAATTACAATGGACCGCGTGATTTCATGGGCCTGCCGGATCATTCTTTTTTGCAGGGCCGGCAACCGGCGCAGATTGCTCTATTTTACGGAGGGATGAGCAATTCGGTACTCCGTATGTTTTCGGTCGCCGAGCAATATCGGGGATTTGGCGCGGTCACCATCGCCGGCGGAAGCCATGTGGACGCGCTGCCCCAAGAAGCGCTTCAATCCGGCGTGGACATCGTGGTGCATGGGGAAGGCGAGGAAACCATCGTGGAGTTGCTGGACGTGTTGATCTCCGACAACGGCGTTGTGCTGGACCGCGGGAAGCTGGCTTCCGTGAAGGGCATCAGTTTCCTGGATGAAACCGGAGCGTATGTCTTTACCGGAAAGCGCAAACCGATAGCAGATTTGGATGAATTGGCCGATCCGGACCTCACGCTGATCAAGTTTCTGGAAAAAAGGTGGAGCTGCGTTCCCATCAACCGGGGGCGGGGCTGCAACTGGAATTGCGAATTCTGCGTGGTGAACAAACGATACGGAAGATACAAATGCGCTTCCGTGGACACGGCTCTGCGACAAGTCGTAAAATATGCCGATTTGGGATACCGGCAGTTTTTTTTCACTGATGACAATTTCGCACAGAATCCGGCGGAAGCCGTCGAGCTGTGCAGAAAAATCGGCGATTACAGGAAGAAGTTCAATAAGAAAATCGAGCTGATCGTTCAGGTGCGCTCGGAGGTGGCGGAAAACGATGAGCTCCTCGAAGCGATGCGCTTTGCGGGCGTTTCCATGCTGGCCATCGGCTATGAAAGTCCCATCAATGAAGAGTTGCGCGCCATGCGCAAGGGGGTGACGGCGGAAAAATTGATTTCCCGTTCCCGAAAACTTTCCGAATATTTCTACATCCACGGCATGTTCATCTTCGGTTATCCCTCCCGGCAAGAATCGCAAGGTGGTTTCTCCATGAGCGCTGAGGAACGGGCCAGGCATTATAAAAAGTTTTTCAGAAAATCACGCATCGATACGATTCAGGTGCTCAACGCCGTTCCCTTGCCCGGTTCGGAACTGCGGGAAAGACTTCAGCGTGAAGGCCGTCTCCTGCCCCTTTCGATGGTGAATTGGGATAAATACGACGGCCTCTTCCTTTGTTATGATCCCCGGCCGGACGGTCTGGATCCCTTTGATTTGCAGAACATGTCCAGTCTGTTGATGAAGAAAAGATACCTCGGCGGCATTATCCGGAGGAGTTTGAATTATGGCAACTGGCTGAACTGGGCTTATATTGCCACCATCGGGTTTCCCATTCAGTTTGTCGCGTTCTATATTCGAAGATTCATCCGCAATTTGCGTGAAAGGCAAAGAGAAAGAAACGTGCTTTATAGCGACTGGACAGCCCGCGACGTTTTTACGGTTCCTCTGAAGAAAGCTTGGTGGGATATAAAACGAATCTGGAGAAATCTGTTTGTCCGGACTTATGCGGGTGCGATCGTAAACCGGTGGCTGAAAATTTATCGTGAAAGCGATTATCGCAATGTATTGAAGCAACTTTCCCTCAACAGAAAAGCGTCCCGCTGAAGTTAGGAAGATACCGTGGGCGAAAAAAGAATCCATGCCTTGTTTTCCTTGTTTTGGTCCTGCAGGGAAACGCGGACCGGGATCGGCCCGTTCATTTTCGCGGTTGCGGCCTTGCTTGTTTTCGCGGTGCCGCTTGCCGGGGCGGATTCGGACAAGAATTATGCCTGGGCCAGAGAAAGAATGGTCGCCCGACAAATTGAAGCCAGGGGAATCAAAAATCCGTCCGTGCTGCGCGCGATGCGCAAGGTGCCCCGTCATCAATTCGTGCCAGATGGCCTTCGCGCTTTCGCCTATGATGACACGGCGCTGCCGATCGGCGAAGGTCAGACCATCTCTCAGCCCTATGTGGTCGCTTTGATGACGGAGCTTATCGATCCCCGACCGGACAAGAAAGTGCTTGAAATCGGCACAGGTTCAGGTTATCAGGCCGCGATTCTGGCCGAACTTTTCCGGGACGTTTATACGATGGAAATTGTCGAGACGCTGGGAAAACGCGCCCGACAGATTCTTTCCCAGCTTTATCATAACGTGCATGTCAGAATCGGAGACGGTTACGGCGGATGGCCGGAAGCCGCGCCGTTTGACGCGATTATAGTGACCTGCGCGCCGACCCGGGTGCCCCGGCCGCTGATGGAGCAATTGCGGGAAAACGGACGAATGGTCATTCCCGTGGGGGAAGCGGGACGGCAGAAATTGTATGTACTGACCAAGAAAAAAGGGCGCTTGGAACAGCAGGCGGTGATCGATGTTCTGTTTGTGCCCATGCTGGATTCAAAAGGCGAAAAGTATTGACCGCAAATGCCTCTTGGTGTCCTTCATAAGAAGCTTCTTTTGAAGGATGACTTTTCATCACTCCGAAAAATCCGGGATACTTTAATTTTGCGTTCAGCAATTTTAAATGCGGAAACGAGCGTCGGTGCACGCGGGAAAACTTTATGTTGCATTTGGGGAAATGCTCATGGGTGTTTGAAGTTGCGAGATAAAATGTGCTTGCCGCATTGCTGTTCCTGTGATTAAAACTGAAACCAATCAACATCAGAGCATCAAGAGCCGTGATGTGAGAGAGTTTTGAATCCGTCCGAAGGGAGAAAGAGAATCCGTTGAAGCGCAGGCATCTGTTTTTGCTTTTTGCGGCGTTGTTGTGTGTGGCCCTGGCGTCACGCATCGGCTATCTTTGCATCAATCTGGAAAAGCGGACCGCTGAAGCAGCTGGCGCGCCGCCGTCTGTTTTTTATGGCCGGCCGCTTGAAATTCATCCGGGAGATCATCTGGGCAATATCCGGCTGGCCGAGAGGTTGCTCAGACTGAATTACAGAAAAGTCCGGGCGACGCCGCAACAGGCCGGCACTTTTTCCGAGGCAGGGGGAGCGATCTGGGTATTTCCCCGCGATCCGCAAGCGCAAGAATCTCCGAAGAATGCGGGATGGGCGCGTCTGGACGTTCAGAACGGGCGTGTCCGGGCGATCATGTCGTCAGCGGGAAAGCCCATGGAGTACCTTTCGCTGGAGCCGCAGGAAATCGGCCGATTGAGCGACGAGCCTCCTCATCCGGTTTCTCTCAGGAACATTTCGCCTTTTTTGCAGCAGGCGGTGATTGCCTCTCAAGACCCGCGCTTTTATTCTCACTTCGGTTTTGACATTCCCTTCATCGGTTGCGGTGCGACTCTGACGCAGCAGCTCGCGGCGGATTTTTTTCTTCCGCGGAACGTCTTCGCCCGCAAGCCGCGTGTCTGGGAACTGACGCTGGCGATGGAATTGCGGTACTCCAAAGCCGGCATTCTGGAGATGTATTTGAACCATCTTTATTTCGGGCAGGCCGGTTCCCGGAGAATTTACGGCGTGGAGAACGCGTCCCGTTTTTATTTTGGCAAGCCGGCGAAAAACCTTTCCCTGGAGGAGTCGGCACTGCTTGCCGGCATCCTTCAATCGCCCCACCGGCGTTTCCCCGTGAGGAATTTGCAGGAAGCGCAGGATGTCCGCAATCTCGTCCTGGCCCGGATGAAAAAACGTTCCATGATCTCCGAGAAGGAATTTCTCCGGGCGTCAAAATCGCCGCTCGTGATTCAGCACCGCCCGGGATCGGCCGCCGCGGGTTCTTATTTCCTGGACTACATCCAGCGCATCACCGCGGACGATCTGGGAACGGAGAAGTTCTATCATCCCGGCTATCGTTACGACACCGCTCTTGATCCCGTCTATCAGGCGATTGCCGAAGAGGCGGTCGCGCAGGGTCTTGATGCGCTTGCCGGAAGGGCCCGTCCCGCCGGGGAGCCGCTGCAGGCCGCGCTGGTCGCCGTGGACCCGAAGACCGGCGAACTGGTGGCCATGGTCGGCGGCCGGAATTATCAGCAGACGCGGTTCAACAGAGCCGTGGACGCGAAAAGACAGCCCGGCAGCGCCTTCAAGCCCTTTGTTTTGCTCGCGGCGCTTTCGGACGGCATGACCCTTTCCACACGGGTGTCCGGCGAACCCATCACCCTGCCCACGCCGGAAGGGCCCTGGAGTCCGACAAATTTTGAAAACAAAACGTATGGAGAAATCACCATTCGGAAAATGATAGAGGATTCGGTGAATACGGCCACGACAAGATTGGCTCATGACATCGGCTACGAGAAGGTGCTTCACGCCGCGCGCTCGGCTGGCATTACAAGCCCGCTTCGCGCCGTGCCGTCGCTGGCGTTGGGCAGCTTCGAGGTCCGGCCCATGGAATTGGCCTACGCCTACGCGACCATCGCTTCGGGCGGAGTGCGTTATGAGCGCTTTCCCCTGCGCAGGGTCGCCCGGGCAAACGGCGATCCGCTCCTGGTTTTTCAGCTCAAGCGCAAGCAGGTGTTTGATCCGCGGGTCGCTTATCTGACTGCGTACGCGATGGAGGGCGTGCTGGAGCGCGGCACGGCCGGGGAGGCAAAATCACTGGGGATTTATTTTCCGGCATCCGGGAAGACGGGAACGACCAACGGCAACAAGGATTCGTGGTTCGCCGGTTTTACGCCGGACATCGTCTGTGTCGTTTGGGTGGGCTACGATTCCGGAGCGGATACGGGACTCACCGGCGCCGAAGGCGCCCTGCGCATCTGGTCGAGATTCATGCGCGCCTTTTATTCCCGATCCGGCCCGTTGCCAGCGCCGGTTCCGGAAGGCATGGAAGCGGCGGTGATTGACATCGACACGGGATACCTGGCGACGAATAAATGTCCGCGGAAGTTCAGGGAATTTTATCTGAAAGGAACGGCACCCAGGAAAACGTGTCCTGCACACCCCGCAAGACAGGTTCAAGAAGACAAGTCCGTGAAGCGCGGAGCGCGGAAGTCCGAGTCATTGAAAAGAGATTGAATGGCCGGCCAACCGTATAAATGCCATTGCCCGTTTCGGCCGGGATGAGTTTCTTGTCGGACCAGGCCATGTTGTTCATTCAAAAACAAAGGCGGTTTTCATGGCTTGGTTGGCAGATTTGTTGAGATTGACTTCTATCATGTCCCGATACCGTGCCAGCGGAAATTTATGCGTGAGCATGTCGGCGACTTTGATCTTTCCGGACGCGATCAGCTCCAGAGACATGGCAAAGGCATGCCGGCGGGCACCGGCGATGTTGTTATAACGGTACGCGTAACAGCCTTTCACGGTTTGCAGTTTCAGCCATAACGGCGTGAGATCGAGTTTCACCTCCTTGCCGATTCCAAGAAGGGAAAGCGTGCCGCCGGTTGCCGTGACCCGCAGAGCGGAATTCAGGGTTTGACGGCTGCCCACCGTATCAAAAACTTTGTCAAAACCTCCCATGACCACCCGCTCGCGCAACAGGGGTTTATAGGAGCGGCCGCCTGCGATTCGCACGGCGGCGTCAATCATATCGCTTTCGATCGTCCGGTCCGCGCCGCATTTTTTTATGAAATCCGCCGCGAAGCGTGAAGGTTCGACCACCGTGATGTCGCAGCCGATGTCCAGTCCTCGGATGCTTTTGACCACCATGGAGCCGATCACCCCTCCTCCAATGATTAACACCCTGTCCGAATCCGCGGGCGGGTTATCCAGGACGGCCTGCAGCCCGCAGGCCAGAGGTTCTGTCATGATGGCCGATTCCGGAGAAACGCCGTCCGGCACAATGTGGGCCTGACTTTGATGGATCACGACGTATTCGGCGAAGCCGCCGTTGATGTCTTTGCAGATGCCGATGAACATTCCCGGTGCGAAGGCGCCTTCAGCAAAATTTTCGCAGTTGGATGTCCAGCCGGCCGCGCAACTGCGGCAAACCGGGGTAATGCCGCGCGTTTCGCATGACAAGGCCACGGAAGCGGTAATCACATCGCCTTTCCTTACCTTTTGCACCTGGTCGCCGACTTCAACCACTTCCCCGCAAAATTCATGTCCGGGAACGCAGGGGAAAGACGTAAAGGGCATGGCCGTCGGGGAATCCTTCATGAAAATGAGATTGATGTCGCTGCCGCAGACGCCGCAGAGCATGGTTTTTATTTTTATCCATTCCGGCGAGGGCAGCGCTGGTTCCGGAATGTCGACGAGCTTCACCGTCGAAAACGGCCCCCGATAGAAAAATTGGCCGCTCAGCGGCCTCAGGGTTTGAAGCGCCGCGAATCGAAGGGGATCAAGGCGAAGCTGGAGCGCTTTCACGACTTTTTACTCCATCTTCAGGGTCTGGTAAAACAGCGGCGTTGCCGGGCTGGTCACCGTGGGATCCGTCATGACATTGACACAGGCCGGCTTTCCGGAAGCCAGCGCCCGCTCCAGCGCCGGAATAATTTCCTCGTCTTTCGTGACGAACTCGCCGTGAGCGCCGAGGCCCTCCACCACCTTTTCGTAGTGCCGGACGCCCAGCTCCGCGCACCGGAGCCGATCCTTGCCGATGGAGAGCTCCTGGCTGTGCTTGATCATTCCCCAGGCGCAGTCGTTGTTGATGACCACGACCACGGGGATATGATGGCGCACCATCGTGTCGAATTCCATGGCGTTGAAACCGAAAGACCCGTCGCCGTTGAAGACCACGACCTTTTTGTCCGGCCGGGCGAGTTTTGCCGCCATCCCGAAGGGAATCCCCGTGCCCAAGCAGCCGAACAGTCCCGCCGCCGAGGCGATGACGCCGGCCTTTTCCTTCGTTTGAAAGGCGAGGCCGAAGTAATTGGTGTCGCCGCCGTCCGTCACGAAAAGCGTGTCGTCGCCCACGACTTTCTGAATCTGCGCCACCAGCCGCACCGGATGAATCGGGTCGGTGGCCGTGTTCCGGATGCGCAGTTCGTAATCCAAAAGCGAGCGGCCGGCCGCTTTGAGCGTGTCGGCCCACCGGCCGTGGTCGTTTTTGTTCACCAGCGGCGTCAACTGTTTGAGCACCGAACCGACATCGCCCACCAGACCCACGTCCGCCTCGCGGTTGCGGTCGATTTCGTGCGGATCAATGTCGATTCGGACCACCTTCGTCGTGGGCGGGATGAGACTGCCGGAGAGCAAAAGCCAGTTAAAACGCAAACCCGCGGCGATCACCACATCCGTCTGGGGCAGGCCGAACATCAGGCCGAGATTGCCCATTTCCATCACTGACCGGGGGTGATTATCCGGAAGTTCACCGCGGCCGTAATTCATCAGCATGAAGGGGATGCCCGTCTTCTCGATGAAATCTTTCAGCGCCTCGGAACAGTCGCTGAAGCGCACGCCGCTGCCGCCGAGGAACAGCGGCTTCTTCGCGTTGTTGATGATTTCCGCCGCGGCCTTCAAATCGGCGTCGTCGGGATGCGCCGTGTAGCGGCGCGTTTTCCGCCGCGGCAGGGGCGCCAGCGATTCTTCAATTCTGACGCCCAGGATGTCGGGCGGCAACTCCAGAAAAACGGGGCCGGGACGTCCCTCGACGGCGTGTCGGAAGGCAATGGATAGATATTCGGGAATTCTTTTTGCGTCGTAACAGGTGGCCGCCCATTTGGTAATGGGATGCACGATGTCTATCTGATTGATTTCCTGCAGCGCTCCCTTCAGATCATCGCGCAGGGGGTGCCTGCCGCACAACACAACCAGCGGCGCGTTGTCCAGATAGGCGTTGGCGATGCCGGTCAGGCCGTTGGCAAATCCCGGCCCCGCCGTCAGGAAGCACACGCCGGGCTTTCCGGTGTAGATCGACCAGGCGTGCGCCATCATCGCGGCGGCCTGTTCATGGCGTACATCAATCGTGCGGATTTTGTATTCCGTGAAACTATCCAGCATCGCTTCGATATGCCCGCCGGAAATGCCGAAAACGATTTCGACGTTTTCCACCTCCTTGAGATATTTGCCCACCAGATGACCGCCCGGTATTTTTCCCATGGTTTTCTCCTTTGGTAATCCATTAATGACGAAGATGAAAAAATTGACCTCTTGTTCGGACAAAATCCACTTTTCGTCCCCTCGAATCTGCCTGGATTCGCCCCTCCCTTGAGCTTCAGACGGGTTACTGCTCCGTTGGGGGAGGGAGCGAGGGAAGGGTGAAATTTACATAATCAGTTTTATGCCGTCGTTGAACCACTGCGCGAAAAAAGCCATGCCGTCGAGCTTCATCTTTCCCTCGGCGGCGGCCTTAAACTGTTCGGCGTCGCTTTTGGATGCCATCACCCTGAATCCCGTGGCGGCATCCGACCACACAATGGCTGCGTCGTAGGGATGATGGGCGCCGTTTCTCGACGTCACGGTTCCCCTGTCGAATATAAAAACCCGGCCGAATCTGCCGTCCGCCGTCTTGATCATGATTCTCACCAGATGGATGTTTCCGATATAATGGCGATAGGTGGGGCTGAATTTTGACGCCCATTTCAGAATCTGGGACAATGCGAAAAGGAGCGCAGAAAACCTCATCCTTTTATCCTCCCCTTCCGTCATTCTGCCTTGTGATGATCCCGCGTTGGAATTGCCCTTTACTTTAAACAAAAAATTGAAATTTGGCAACAACGAGATCGGCTGTTTCTTTTTGTGATTTCCGATGGCGTTCGGCGCATCCAGAAGGCAATCCGTCATTGATTTTTTGGGGTGAGGGTGCTTTTATTTCTTTATTGTAAAAGTCCGCCACGATGGTTTGAAAATTCGTTGGGCTTTGATGGACCATCAATTTTTTGTTGACAGAAAAAACGACTGATATTATTTTAACACCGCAGTTCGAAAATTTTCCTTAAAAATCCAGGAAAATATAGGGACAGCGCCCTATTTTTATTGACTTTTGCGTTTATATGGTGCTATGCAAAGCCATGCCCAGAACAGCCAGAATAACAGCTATAGGTTATCCGCATCATGTAACCCAGCGCGGCAATTA
>Ga0208824_1001294_pt1 | contig 22713 bp, 20 predicted proteins | sample AD_JPNTR3_MetaG_FD_184447 | JGI IMG/M metagenome (GOLD analysis project Ga0208824, IMG submission 184447) | Active sludge microbial communities of municipal wastewater-treating anaerobic digesters from Japan - AD_JPNTR3_MetaG (SPAdes) (version 2) | ecosystem: Engineered > Bioreactor > Anaerobic...
CACCAACACAATTTGCTGCCAAGTACCAAGTATTAATTCGCCATTTTCAATTGGCACCACAAAAAATGGCTTAATCAGCGCTGATCTTAAATGAGAAAAGCCATTCTTTTCGCCCCACGTTTCATCATGACGATAATTTTTATCCGCGGGTACAAGTTTTTCTAAAAATTCCTTAAAATCATTAATTAAATTTGGTTCGGCTTCAAGTGCCGTAATGCCCACGGTTGAACCCGGACAAAAGATTAAACACAAACCTTTCTTAACATCAGCATTCACCACTACTTCTTTTACTTTTTCCGTAATATCAATAACATCATTATGACCTTGGGTAGAAATAGTAAACTTCATATTTCTTTTAATTTCAAATCTTTATTTAACTAACTCCTTTAAAAGATTATTCACAAATGCTAAAGAGCCATCATTTAAAATAATGACATCAAATGTCTGCTGATAAATATCTATTCTTTCCTCTATTTTATCATTCAAAAATCCGATTTTAATAAGATTATCATGATTAAAGCCGGAAACCATTCCCACGTCGTCGATGCTATCCCCTAATAGCAGCGCGTTTTCCCGATTTTTGATAACCTGAAAAACAGGAAATTGCTCCAAAGTAGTTTCATCTTTATTCAAAGAATGAATAATCGGCTGCTTAACAGCCACAGCATTCCCCTTCTCGTCCCATTCAAACGCATTAGAAATAATATAAATGTTATCAAATAGTTTTCTGTGCTTATCTAAATACATCGCAATTGCATCAACGCCTAATCCACTCGAAGACATAATGACCAAAGGAATGTTATGTTCATGAAGAAAGCCGACGAACTCATCAAACCCTTCTCGAAATTGGAGATTGTCGGAATTAATTGCTCTCTCCAAGTCTTTTTTGTTCAGACCAGATTGAATTAAAAGTTCAAAATGCTTTGTCCACCACTCATGCATTGCTCTTTTCCTTTCTTCTAAAGACAAGTTGGGGTCTGTTTCTAATGAATGGTATTTCTCAAAAAGCTCATTGGCTTTTTGCGAATAATCAGGGGTTAAATAATGCTCATCTCGTAAAATAGAGATGAGCGATGGAATATTTTTACCGTTAACAAATGCCTTGGTCAGCGTACGATCAAAATCACTAATAATATACAATTTATCACTTCCACCTTCAGCTATTAATTTTTTGGTTTGTTCTAATTCCTCTGGATGAGAAATAACAATTTTGTCCATAATAATTTTAATATATGACGGGAGCGTATTTTTGTCAAAAATTTCTCTCAAAAACCCCATCCTCAAATAACCAGAAGAATCATCGCATTACATCATCTAGAAAAATGAGGTTCTTTTTATAATATTTTGCTCTAACTATCACTTCAGTTTTTATTTGTCTATTCCCCGCAAACTAAACAAGAACTACTAATTAATTGCTGAGTAGTCACATATTTGGCATTCTGTTTTTCTAACCACTCTAACAAATTATTAAATTCATTCCACCAGTCAGAATTGGCTGTAAGGAAATAAGGATGAAACTCTGTAATAAGCGGTTTATTTTCTTTTTGATGACGTAAAAAATACTCTTCTATGGTTTTTTTCCATTCCTCCGGCTTTTTATTTGATGAAGACATCGCTGTATCACATAAAACATAATTGGTGCCGGACACGCCTTCCATCGAAACAACATAAAAATCCAAGTTGCCATCATAATAAGGCGTTGAAGAAGCTTCCTTATGCCATCCAGTCACAAAACTGCCATGCCATTGAAATCCCAAATTTTTAATAATTTCATTGGTATCATTATTAAAACTAAATCGCTGAGAACGAAAACCATTGATTTTATGACCTAAGCAATTTTCAATTGTCTCTTTGGTACTTTGGATAATTTTTTCTTGTTCTTCCTTGGATAAATTGGCCAATTGTTTAAACTCACCCTTTTCATCTAAATCATAACCAAAAGCGGCAATTTCATATCCTTTCTGATCTAATTCCCTAATTAAATCACAATGATTAGCTGCCAAATCCTCTCCCACAAAAATAGTGGCGGGTTTGATATTACGCGCTTCCATTTCTGCAATCACTTTTGCCAAAGCTTCAGGATTTTGATATTCAGTCACCTGTAAATTAACGAGTAAGAGCTTCTGTTGTTTATGAATTGAGATGCTGATTCCTAATCCCAATCCAACGACAATGATAACTAAACAAATAATCAAAACTGTCTTTTTCATAAGCGCAATTATTTAATTACTAATGACCGACGAATTTGATCAAATTGTTGTAAAAGATTATCCCGATTAAATTCTTGAACTGTTCCTACAGGATAATTATCAATATTAGTTGAATGAATAAAATAGCGAACGCCCAAACAGGGATTACTGCCCGCTAAAGCCCAAACTTGCTCTTCGTAAAAATTGCCGGCAGCGCCTTCTGTTCGCGAGGCAAATGAATATTCTCTATCATCTGTAATAGTCTTCGCATCAACATCGCCATCTAAAAACAAATTCGCACTACAAGTTTCTGCATTCGGAATTGTTTCGATGGAAATGCCGCTATCATAACTGGATAAATTGGTACCCTCAGCCAAAGTTTTTGGAATGATAAATTTAACGCCGCTAATTTCTTTATTAGGACCGAAGCCCTGATATTGGTAACTGGCATCGACGGTATAATCCGCCGGGTAGCGAATAGAAAAATTTCCCTGAAGATCAAGATAAACATTTGCTAAATTGCCGGAATCTTTAGCTGCCATCACACAATTCTGATAAGATTCACTATTGTTTTCCAAAACAAAAGCGCCATTGCCTTTGCTCCAAAAAACAAATGATTCATCACTATTGGCATAACGCGCTCCATCAGCGGCAATAGTTTGGGGCAAAATCAAATTACGGCCATCGCTTAAAATAATTTCTACCTTACCAACTGGCACTGGCGGCTCACCCGGCTTAATTGACGGCGCTGGTCCTGAATAAAATGAAGCTTGAATATTTTTATTATCCTGACAAAGATAACTCACTTGATTAATCAAAGTTAAATTGGATTGATTCTCTGGCTCATTAGAGATTGATCTCTGTTTTTGCGCGTATAACCCCATTCCCAAACCAATCAAAACTATTAATATCGCAATAATAATTTTATAAGCCGTTTTCATATGTCTTATACCTTATTTTTAATAATTTATTGACTTTGTTTTATTATATCAAAATCATCTTAATAATACAATCATTAAAAAATAAATTTAATTTAAGGAAACAGCAAAAACGCCGACCATTGGTCGGCGTTTTTGCTGTTAAACTCTTCTCTCTTGGCTAAAAACAATAATCTCTTACCCCCTCCAGTTCTTTTTCATTAATATCTTTTTCCTTAAAAAAGTTTTACCGAACAAACTGACTATTATATAAGGAAGCATAAAAACCATTTTTAGCCAGCAGTTGCTCGTGTGTCCCCTGCTCCACAATACTGCCATCATTCATTACTAAAATTAGATCGGCATTGCGAATAGTCGAAAGCCGGTGAGCAATAATAAAACTGGTTCGTCCCTCCATCATTTTATCCATCGCTGCCTGAATAAGAATTTCTGTTCGCGTATCAACCGAGCTTGTCGCTTCATCTAAAATCAGCATCGGCGGATTGGCAAGCATAGCTCGAGCAATAGTCAGCAGCTGCTTTTCTCCTTGAGAAATATTATCCGCCTCTTCGCTAATAACCATATTATAACCATCGGGCAAAGTGCGAATAAAATGATCAGCGTAGGCGGCTTGAGCCGCTCTCACTACTTCCTCATGAGAGGCGCCTTCTTTGCTATAGGCAATGTTTTCTTCAATAGTACCGCTAAATAACCATGCATCTTGTAAAACCATACCGAAAAGCTTTCTTAAATCAGAACGTTTCATTTCTCTAACATCAACACCGTCAATTTTAATAGCGCCTTTATCAACATCATAAAATCGCATTAAAAGATTAACCATTGTTGTTTTGCCAGCGCCGGTTGGCCCAACAATAGCAATTTTTTGGCCGGGTTTAATCGAAGCGTTAAAATCTTTAATAATCACTCTGTCGGGAGTATAGCCAAAGAAGACATGATCAAAATCTACTGCTCCTTTTACTTCTTTTAAAATTACAGGATTAGGATTATCTGGAATTTCCTCCTCTTCTTCTAAAAATTCGAAAACTCTTTCAGCCGCTGCCGCTGTTGATTGAAAAACATTCGCAATGCTGGCAGTTTGAGTGATAGGGCGCGTAAATTGATTCATATACTGAATAAAAGCCTGAATGCTGCCAATGCTCATTTTACCCTGAATAGCCAGCCAGCCACCAAGGACAGAAACAGCCACAAAACCAGCATTTTCCAGAAAATTCATTATGGGATGCAGCAATCCCGAAAAGAACTGCGACTTCCAAGCACTGTCATATAGCTCATTATTGATTCTCCGAAAAATTGAAATTGATCTCTGCTCACCATTAAATGCCTTAACAATAATATGACCAGAAAACATTTCTTCAACATGTCCGTCAAGCTTTCCTAATAAGACTTGTTGATTAAAGAAATGCTTTTGGGATTTTTGGATAATAAACCTCGCCAACAAAAAACCAAGTGGCAAAATAATAATCGCCACCAGAGTCATTTGCCAACTAAGGATAATCATCATAATAAGAATACCAACAATAGTAGTAACGGCTGTAACAATTTGAATTAAGCCTTGGTTGAAATTTTGGCCGACCGTATCAACATCGTTGGTGACGCGGCTCAAAATATCGCCATGAGAACTTTCATCAAAATAACGCAACGGTAATCGATTAATTTTTTGAGAAATACTCTTTCTGAAATTGAAAGTAACTTTTTGTGTAATGCCCGTCGTAACCCAGCTTTGAATGTAACTAAACAAAGCGGTAATCAAATTAATTACTATGAGTATGATGATTAGATGAAGAATAGCGGCAAAATCAATTCCTCCTTGAGATAAACCAGTGTCTTTGATAGTTTTTAGTCCGGCCACAATCTTATTGGTAATATCTCCTAATAATTTTGGTGCAATCACCGTTAAAGCAGTACTAACCAAAGCCAGAATCATAACTAAAATAAGAGACAGGTGGTAGGGCTTTAAGTATTTAATCAGCTTGCGCATCGTTCCTTTAAAATCTTTGGGTTTTTCTACTACTCCTCTCATCTGCCTGCCACGGCCTCGGCCCATACCCAAACCACTGCCTCGATGTTCTCGAGAGGGTGGGTTTTTCGTTGAAGGATTATTTAATTTTGAATTTGTTTCTTCATCTGACATATCAACTTAGATCTCGTGTTAACTCTTCTGGAGAAAGTTGCGACGCTGCAATTTCTCTGTATACTTCGCAAGTTTTAAGAAGTTCTTTATGAGTTCCTTCTCCTACTATTTTTCCCGTCTCGATAACAATTATTTTATCGGCATCCATAATCGTCCCTACCCTTTGAGTAACAATCAAAACAGTTTTGCCTTGAGTTTCTCGTTTTAAAGCGTTTCTCAAAGCCGCATCGGTTTTAAAATCTAAAGCAGAAAAACTGTCATCAAATAAATACAGCTCCGGATTTTTGGCTAAAGCTCGCGCAATGGCCAAACGCTGCTTCTGACCACCAGAAAAATTACTACCTGCCTGAGCAATAGAACCATCAAACTTTTGGTCTAATTCTTTAATAAACTCTAAAGCTTGAGCAGTGGCCGCCGCTCGAAAAATTTCTTCTTGAGTAGCATTGGGATTACCATAACCAATATTTTCTTTAATGGTGCCAGAAAAAAGAATGGCCTTTTGTGAAACATATCCAATTCGTGCTCTTAGATCCTGTAATTTCATATCGCGAATATCAACATCATCAACTAAAATCTGCCCTTCGGTTACATCATAAAAACGAGGAATAAGATTAATGATGGTAGATTTGCCACTGCCTGTACTTCCGACAAAAGCAGTTGTCTGACCGGGGAGAGCCACAAAGGAAATATTATGCAAAACAGGTTCCGTGGCGCCCGGATAAGCGAAAGTAACATTTTTAAACTCTACCTTTCCTCCACGTCGTGGCGCTTTCACTGGATTTTTCGGATCTTTGATGCTGACATCAGTTTCAAGCACTTCAGCAATCCTTCCCGCCGAAACCGAAGCTCTCGGGATAGCAATAAAAATTATAGAAATCATTAAAAAGGCCGACACGGCCTGCATTGAATATTGCAAAAATGCCAGCATATTGCCAATTTGAAGATTTCCCAAAGAAATTTGATGAGCACCGAACCAAACAATTGCAATCATCATAAAATTCATAATCAGCATCATTGCCGGCTGGAGTATCATCATTAATCGATTAACAAAAAGATTGAGCCGGGTAAGCTCTTGATTAACATTATTAAATTTTTCTTCTTCGTACTTTTCTTTATTAAAGGCTTTTATTACTCTTAGACCAGTGAGAATTTCCCGAGTTACCAAATTCAGTTTATCAACTAACTTTTGTAGAATATCAAATTTCGGCGTAACTATTCTGAAAAGTACTGTGACAATAGAAATTAAAGCCACCACTGCCACGGCCATAATCCACGTCATGGAAGGAGCTAATTGATAAGCCTTGATAGTTGCTATAATCCCCATCAATGGAGCCATCAATGCGATTCGAAAAACCATAATCGATACCATCTGTACCTGCTGAACATCATTGGTAGTACGCGTAATCAGCGAGGCTGTAGAAAATTTATTAAATTCAACCAGAGAAAAACTTTCTATTTTTGTAAAAACAGCGTTACGCAAATCACGAGCAAATCCTGTTCCAACCTTTGAAGCTAAATAGCCGACAGCCACAGTTGCTAATCCGCCACCGATGGTAATAAGAATCATTATTAAACCATTGTGAAAGATTACTTTTGTGTTTTGACCAACAATTCCCTCGTTGATAATTTTGGCCATATAATCAGGCAAAGCCAATGTGGCAGAAACCTGACAAAATATAGAAATGGCCATTAAAATCAGTGGCCAAATATAAGGAGAAAAATATTTAAGCAGTTTTTTCATTATTAATTTCTCACTTTTAACTAATTACTCTATTATTTTAATTAAGAAACTTGGCGTCGTCAACGCTTCTTTTCTATGTTGTTTAATTTTTTCTTATTAAAAATACACGGACTTGCTTATTTTTGTTTTCACTGCCCAAAAGTATATACAAAAATTTGTAATTAGCATTATCTTCCCAATAAAGTATTAAATCCCTTTTATATGCCTGTGTAATGGTAGCGGAGAAAATCTAGCCCTAACCCTTGCCAATTATCCTGATAGAAAAACCCCTGACAATCAATCTCTTAATAGAGTAAATAAATAAAGGGTTATAATTAGAAAGGAACGCCTGGATCTTAAACGAAAACCCTTCATCAACTCCATGACCTGTTGGATAGCCAGCCTATAACTAGAACTTCTTTCCCAATCATTATTTATATTAAAATAAAAAATACCCGAAATAATATTTTATATTTACATTTCTTACTAATTTTTGTATAATAAATTAAGAGTATATTTAATTTAAAAAATGGGAATGCAGACAATTATCCCTCCAAAATTGAATAAAGGTGATAAAATAAGAGTCATTGCCCCTTCGTTTTCTTTTTCAATAATTTCAAAAGAAAACAGAAGAATTGCGAAAAAAAGATTAAATGATTTGGGATTGAAAGTAACTTTTGGAAAAAATATCGAAAAAACTGACTTATTTAACTCTTCTTCCATTGCTTCCAGAATAACTGATCTGCATCAGGCATTCATAGACCAAGATGTTAAAGCTGTGTTAACAGTTATCGGCGGTTACAATTCAAATCAATTATTACAATATATTAATTGGAATTTAATAAAGAAAAATCCAAAGATTTTTTGCGGTTTTTCTGATATAACAGTTCTCCAAAATGCAATATTATCCAAAACCGGATTGGTAACTTATTCCGGCCCTCATTATTCTTCTTTTGCCGAGCAGCTAAATTTCGAGTATACGAAAGAGTATTTTATAAAATGCTTAATGTCAACTGAGGCCTTTTTATTATCTCCTTCCCCTATTTGGAGTGACGATTTGTGGTACGAAAATCAGAAACAGCGACATTTTTTAAAAAATAATGGCTGGCGAGTAATTAATAAGGGAAAGGCTGAAGGGACAATTGTTGGAGGAAATCTCTGCAGTTTTAATTTACTCCAAGGAACAGAGTATTTTCCAAGCTTAACTAATTCTGTTTTATTTATTGAGGATGATTCATCTACTAATCCCTTAATATTTGATCGCAATTTGCAATCTCTCATTCAGCAAAAGGGTCTTGGTGGAGTGCGTGGATTAGTGATCGGCAGGTTTCAAAAACAAAGCAAAATAACAGACCATTTGCTTGACCAAATTATAGCTACAAAAAAAGAACTGGCCAAAATACCTGTCATTTCTAACGTCGATTTCGGCCATACCCAACCAATAATAACCTTTCCCATTGGAGGTAAAGTTATTCTCGATTGTACTTTAAACAGGAAATTGTTAAAAATTCTTGATCACTAATCACGGGTACATTTTTACGTTTTTAATCCGTGGATAAAGCGCCACATCTCTTATATTTTTTTTCGCTAAAGCCCAAGCAATAAACCTCTCAATACCCATCCCAAAGCCAGAAGTGATTTTATAATCATTGAACCTCCGTATATCAATATACCATTGATAATTTTTACATTTAATTTTTTGTCGGCGAAGCGACTCATACATTTCTTTTATATTATCTTGTCTCTGGCCACTACCAATGATTTCTCCTCCGAACGATCCTTTTATAATCGGTGGAAATATCAAATCTGCATTTATTGTTTTTTCTTTATTTTGCGTTGGTTTTTGGTAAAAAGCAACAACATCACGATCAAATTCAGTCAACCATATAGGAATATCTTTTTTAAATATTTTAAAGAGCTCAAGCTCTCCCTTTGCTGTTATATTTCGACCGTATTTACTAATGTTTAACAAACCATCATTGTTTTGCTTTGATAATAATTTAGCAGCTTCATCAAAATAAATTTTGGGGAATTCTTTCTGGATAATAATTTTATTAAGCATACATCTCGTTTTTTGTGCATTAGTGCTTATTCTTTCAATTATATTGGGCATCGCTAATATTGCACATCTTCTAGCAATTGGTTGCCTGTTATTTTGAAATATTTTGAGACTCCGACGGAAGGAATTTCAGTCATCGGTTCGTCTGGATTTCTATCTGCATAGTTAACAATAATTTCGCCATTTTGAAAATTAGTAGATTGGGGAGCAATTCGGTCGCCAAGAAAAATAGCATTGGTGCGAATACATTTATCTTTACTTCCTAAAGCAGCCACTAAATAATAAAAAGTGCCGCTTCCGCCACTCTCCTGCGTCAAGATAAAAGCAATATCAGAGAAACCATCATTGTTAAAATCTCCAGAAACTTCATTGCCAAAATATCTGGTGATTGTTTTTGAAGCAGAACCCGGAGCCACCTCTTGTTCTGAATAACCATCTACAAGCGCAACTACCTGATTTTCAATATTATAAGCACAGTTTTTAGGGTCTAAAACAAATGCTGAAGTTGGTGATGGTTGATTATTGTTGGATGCGTTTTTTTGTGAATAAGTAAACCAGTAAATACCCAAAATAATAATAACCAATAAAATGATACAAATAATAATCGCTGTATTTTTTTTAGACATATTTTTATTTTTTAAATAAGCTCGGCTAGACTTATTATAGTTAAAATTTAAAAATTAAAGTCAAGGGTTAATTTGTGGAAACTTTTTAAATCGCTTGTTTAATTTTTTCATTTTAATATTTTTACTGCCATCTTTGATTTAGAAATAAAAACGCCGTATAGGTGTATCATGTCCTAGATTTATGAAGTTTTGCCAACGCATAATCCCAACTACCACACTGCTCACTAATTTTTTAAAGAAATCGGCTTCAGGCGAGCCCAACTATTACTCCTGCCAAAAAGCAAGTATTCTAGCTACCAATGCTTGTTTGATAGCTATTCTATCAAATATTTTCATATTCGTTTTTTACTTAAAAAATCTCAGATAAAAGGCAATGAATATCAGGACGATGCCTATATTTGCGATGAACCGTTCCCAAAATCTGTTCCTGAAAAATAGCAAATCAATACTGACGATAACTGTTATCATCACTACAACTAAAATTATTGCCTGTGTTTGTTTTATCACATCCCAATTTTATCAAAAATTACATTATTTCCCTACTCATTATTTATTTATAATGTACTTTTAATTTTTCTCTAACATATTTTATTTGTCATTTAATTTTTTGATAAGCCTGTATCACCTTTGGAATTTTTAGCAATCATTCATTTTATCTTGCCAAAAATAATATCAGATTTTGTTTATAAATAATCAATTACTACCATCCTTTTTCAAATAACTTTTCAATCTTTTTCTTATCAATTTGAGGAAAACCAATATTCCAAGCTAATTCACTAAAAATATCAGTAACTAATTCCCTTCTTTTCTCGCTCAAATCTTTTCGCAATACTTCTTTGATAATGGACAAATCATTATCTACGGGTCTCGTTATATTAGGAGAATAATCTCCTGGAATTGATAAATCCTCAAAGTCAACATTACTAATGTTATTTAAGTTAATCTTAATTTCTATAAAACCCCAATAACCCAACGACGAATAAAATTTTTCCATTGATTCCAAAAATAAATCTAGGTAAATCAATATAGTTCTTAAAGGACATAGATATTGCGGCGTTTTTATTTCATCAGTATTTTTAATCAGAGTCATATTTTGTCTATGATAAAAAAATCCATAACAGTTTATTTCTTCATAATAAATAGAATCGCTTTGAGTATGTTGTAAACTGTATGAACCAGATTGTATTGGTTTAAAGCAGACATTATTTATATTACTAGGAAAATAATAATTTGATTTCTGCACCATCATTTGTTTTAAAAAATTATCTTCTATCAATTTTCTATAATCAATCATTATTTCATAAGGATATAACGGCGAGGCAGACATAATAAAATCACCATATTCAATTGGTATATTTCTATTAAGTAACTTTTGTAATCGCATTTGTGATTTATTAAAAAATTGATTTTTTAATTCAATCGATTTTTCTCTTCTATTAATCAACCATAATATCCTATCTATCGTAGCTAATTCTTCTGGTTCATTACTGGTATTGGTTCTAATATAAACTTTAGTATTGCCTCTAATTGCGTGAGGTGTCATATTGCTTTGAGAAATTCTTATTACAATTAGAGCTGTTTTATTATCATCAGAGGGACAAATTTGTATCTCCGGAAAAACTGGCGGAGTAATATTATTTAAGATAATATTATTTATCTGTTCGAGTAAATGCTCTTCTAATTTAATTCCCTTAACTGGTAATTTTGGTTTACTGTCATTATCTTCAACACCTATAATTATTAATCCACCCCAAGTATTTGCCATTGCCGCTATTGTTTTAGCCAAACTTTCGCTAATTGATTCTTTATAATCTAAATTAATATTTTCTCGTATTTGACCATTGCAAAAATCAACTACATCCTGATAGGTTATTTCTTCAATTTTTTTTGTATAAAGCATAGTTACTTTTTTAATTTAATTAATTTATATTATTAATACAAAAATATTTATAAATATGATTTTACCCCTCTACTTACTATATCGTAAAAACAAAAATCATAAATCGGGAATCATTTTAAAAGGAATAAATCTCTACAATATACCTAACTTATCTTACCCATTCATAAGGAATCCATCCCGATTTACCCATATTTTCCCCTTCTAAAATACGAACTTCTCGAAGGCCTACTGCACTATCAATAATTTTTGCTTTTGTGCATATATCCACTGCAAATGCTTCTCCGTTGGCAAGTAATTGTGCTATACCAATGGTATCTTTCGCATAAAGAGCCTTATCAACTTTCTCTTGAGCTTCTCTACTAACTCCTAAAATCACTAAATCATCTCCACCGCAATCATTTTTATCATCACGATAATTAATAATTCCTACATCACCAATTTCTAACTTTTGTTCTTCTTTGCTATTTGAAGAAACAGTGGTTTGGGAAGTTTCTATTTGTCCTTGTTCCTCTGGTTTAGAAGAAATAGTAATTGTAAATAAAACAAAAAAGATAAGAAAAGCTGTTCCATAAATTAAAACTACGTGTTTTCTAGTTTTCTTGTCTCCCCATTTAATTACTATGTTTGGTTTAATCAAGCCTATAACAAGTGCTATAAATGCAAAAAACGCAAATAGAAAAAATATTATATTAAGCATTATTCTATATTTTAAGTTTTATTTTCAACCTTTATTCTCTTATATTTTATATTATTCTATCGTATTTTCGAATATAGAATAATATTATACTGGTAAATTATAGAACTCACCTCCTGTGATAATTTTCCTACCCATACTTCTTTTCGGAATATGCTCTACTATAAATGCTCCGCCTACAAGACGTATTTAGAACCTTAGATTGGAAAAGAATAAAAGAAGAGATTGAACCTTTTGAGATTATGATGAAATAAAGATTATTAATAGTCAAAATGCCTCCACATCGTGAATAATATTAGAATTATTATCCAGCGACAAAATGAATATATTTAGTGTTCCAAATTTAAGACCAAATGCTATAGGAGTATCAAATGCTTCGAAATGAATTTTCAAACTCGCCATCTTTGCAAAACAAATTTTTACAGAAGAAAGTTAAACCCCAACTACTTCCCTTAAGATAAAATTTATCGCACTTGGCATAGCCTTTAGGATTTGGGTCCTTATACTTAATAAAACATTGACCATCGGGTTCAGAATAACAACATCCTAGCACATTATTCCATTTACTGCTTTCTGTCTTGTAAATATCCAAACAATCAATCTTTCTTTTAGCAATATATTCTTTTTGTGTTTGTTCTTCTTTTGCCTTTTCAGTCGCCCTTTGCTCTTATAATTCAAGGGCTTGATGTTTTTCAATAGACTGCTGTTTATTATTGTTTATTATATTGAAACGCATAAAAAATCCTATCGCCAAAACAACCACCATAATGGCGATTGTTATTGGTAATGTGATTTTCTCAGTGGGTTTCTTTATGTGTACAGGTTTATTATATCAGATTTTATTTTACTCTGCTACTTGCTATTTCTTAACCTCTTTCTCTCCTCTTATCTATTATTAAAAATGACTTTTTGGTGCTATAAATCTAAATTAAAATGTATTTCTTATTCTTTAATCTTAAGTAAGCTATATTATAATATATTTAGGAAGAGTAATAAGAGGGTATCTTTGGGGTTTTAAATCCAGAAAGATATATACCCTCTTCTATCACTATTAACCATTATCATCTTTTCTTTATACCTCGTTATCTTAATTTCTAGCCATATTGTATCTTTTCAAAGTAAATAAATCAGACAAAAATAATGAATAAAAATACAGTAGGATACGGCGTGTCATAATGTATTATCCCTACTTACTTTCTCCATAAAATTTGATATTTTTATAATTTATGCTATAATTATATTAATTTGAATAATATAATCTAATTAATTATGAAAAAAAATATCGTTATAATTATCATAATTACATTCTTTTTATCTATTTCGGCAGCAAAAGCCGAAACGAATGGAATCACTACAAACGAGCAATTAATAAATACTCTTAAACAGCTAATTGTTTTGCTAATGCAAGAAATAGATATATTACAGAAACAAATTGCTTCCCAACAAAAGTTACTAACATCTACTGCAACAACTACAACCACTACTACAACAACCGAGCCTCAAATTTGTTTAAGCGGATGGCAATGTAGAAATCCTAATTACAAAGGATATCAATTTGAAGATTGCTCGTGGATAGATTTAACTTATTGCGAACATGGATGCGAAAATGGCGAATGCATTACTTCAACAACAACTCCAACTCCGACACCAACTCCAACTACAAAACCATCCTATTGTCATACTCTTTGTGATTCACCCTGTCCCTTCAGATATCGCACTGTATATTCTAAAGAATGTGGCTGTTATTGCCGTGACTATTCAGGACAAAGGGAGTTGCCGAATCAATAAAAAGCATCCTTATCATATCGGTATTTATTCTTATTATTAATAAAAATAAAAAAACATTAACTTTGATTCATCTAAAAAGCTAGTTTTAGTATTTTCAAAAAATAAAATTGCCTAGAAAAACTGAGCTTTTTATTTAACAAATTAACACCTTAATTAAAAAGATAACCATTAAGCGAGCCCCACCATTTAAAATAGCCCCACTACTAAACGAGTTTAGAACAGTAGATTGGAAAGGAATAAAGCAAGAATTAGAACTATCTGGCATCTTACAAATGCCAGCGATACTAACAATATAACTAACAAGGTAAAATCCGAAAAACAACGATAGCCGCTTGATAAGCGTCTTTTTTTGATGTAAACTAAAGTCGAGTATTAAAGAAGTAATGAACAAATTATGAAAAAGTATTCAGCCGAGTATTTTGAAAAAAAATATAAGATATTATTTAACAGACTTCTTCTAAAACAAGGATTTTTAGATGACATAAAAGAAACTAGGAGAGAGCTTGGTCTACCCGAAAATGGTTGTAATAACGAAGCAGATTTAGCTATCTATTTTATCAGCAAGATGAATAAGAAAGAACAACAAATCCTATCCCTTATTGCGTTTGCGGATGATTATTACAGTAAACACAACCTACCAATCAATGATGAAAACCGAAGAAAAATAATACAGGCTTACACAAAAGAGAGTCGTGAAAATATGGGCATTAAAATGATAATTTGGCTTGGGCAAGAAATTTTAGACCATACTCAAATGTTCACCAAAAATGTTCTGTTTCAAAAAAATAAATTCCTATCAAAACTATTTCCAAGAACACTCAAGCTAACCAGAAAATTTTGGGGTCTTGATTTACTAGACGAGCACATTATGGGTCATTTTATTGAGAAATACCTATTTTTGGGCGACTATGGCGTAAATAAATATATCCAACAAAGAATAGCATGCCCAAATTGCAGATATATTGGAGTCAATCATTTTTCTCCTACTAGAAACAATATGGCTGGCCAAAATGAGGGACCTTACGGCAAAAATTATATTTTCAATAAAGAAACTGTGCGGTTGCTTTCTTTGCATTTTAATAGTGTCTTTCTAATAATTAAACCCTATGCGACAAAAGAGGAAGTGCTTCAATATATTGAAGATAACTGGGATAACCTCAAAGAACACCTTATAGAAAAAAATGCTTTCTATAAACAGTTTGATGTGCACCCTAGCAAAATAAAAGAAAGTGATTTTGAGCGGAATAATCTTATTTATGAATTATACAAATTGCCAAAAAGAGAACTCATAAAAATGTATAAAGGTGAAAAAGACCTATCTGGAAGAGGAATTTATAAAGAAATGGTAATCTCAGCGATTCTCAAAGAAAAACACGGAATAGAAATGACACCGGAAGCGATTAAAAAAACTGCTACTCGTTTTGCTAAATCAATAAAGCTTAAAAAAGAGCCAAAAGATATTACAGATATTAGGGACATTTAAATTTTAAATTTTTAAAAGTAAGTATCTTAGATTTTTAAAAAAGAATATCCTGATGATAAATAATCAGGATATTTTTTTATGTTTAGAAAAGACAAGCAGATAGATATAGACGGTTTAAAAGAGCAGTTAAATAGCCAAAACAAAGAAATGGCTGACTTTGAGGCAAGACAAAACTTGCTCGGCTTTTTTAGTCTTCTTTTAGAGATAGATAAAAGAAACAATCCGCAAAATTATAAAAAATCTCAAAACAATGAAGATAACAGAAATACAGATAATACCAATTAAACCTAAAAATGGATTAGTGGCTTTTGCCAGTGTAGTGGTAGAGAATAGCCTCTATTTGGGTTCTTTTGGGGTTTACACGAAGCTTGATGGCTCTGGGTATATAATTACCTATCCTACCAAGAAAATAGGCAATAAGAACATAAATATCTACCACCCCATTAACAAAGAAACAAGTAAAGCGATTGAAGAAGCAATCATTTCAGAAGTCGAAAAGATATTAACCCAGTAAATTTAATAATAAAGAGGTAATAAAATGTTAGATACTATAATTTTACAAATTCCAATAGATTATTCAGCTATAATTGACCATAGTCAATTTAGTCCTTCAACAAAGAATATTCTTGAGAATCAAGAGGGTTTTAAAAAATATGTAAATAACCCGACTAACTTAGATAAAGAAAGAGGAATTTATAAACCACGGCTGACGGTTATAAAAAGGGGTAAAATGATTTATTTAAAAATAGAATTCTCCGTTCCAAAATTACTTTTTGGCAATAATTTAGAAGAAGTTGAAGAAAATAATTTTAATGAAGTAATAAGTAAATTGCAAAAGATAATTGAGGAAATGGGGGTTAGACTCTTAAACTACCAAATTGTGAATGCAGAAGTTATAGCGTTTCATCCTTCAAAAAATGTCCCACTTAGCAAAGGGTATACTCCATCATTTGCCATAAGAGAATTATCTAAAATAAATCTCAACCAGAAACTGGATTTGGAAAGAATAGGCTTTAGGAACGATGGCGAGGCATTACAGTTTTATAGCAATCGGCACTCTCTTGTTTTCTATGATAAAATAAATGATTTAACTAAACCACCGAAAAGAGCAATAGACAAAGATCAGACAAAAAAACAATTGGATTTATTTGAGTATATAAAAAAAGAGGTGGTGGATCTTGAAGTACTAAGGATTGAAGTAAGATTAAGCTATAAAACAAAAATGATGGAAGTTTTAGAAAGGGTTGGCTTTATGGATCGTCCCCTATTTAAAAATATGTTTAAAAAAAATTTATGCCAAAAGGTTATTAAATTATACTGGGAAGAATTTTTTGATAAAAATTTGTTTCTTTTTAGTGTTAACAATAACCCACAAATGATTCTGCAGAAGATTTTAATGAGATATCCGAAAACAAACATAAGAACGGCGGTTATGCTGGTAGGGTTAAATCAGCTTTGTAAAGATAAAGAAGGAATTAGAGGGTTGAGAAGTATTGCCAAAAACTATAAGCCAAAGTTTAATTGGATAATGCTCAACAACTATTTAAAGAAATTTGAAGATGAAATTTTTACTAAACCGACACACGGATTTATAATGGATATTGAAAGGGCTTTAGATGAATTTAAGCCATTTAAACTTGATAAAAAGCCAGCATCTGATATATTTGACTTGTAAATAATTGTAAAGTATAATATAATTAAAATATATGGAAAAACACGAATTTTATACGGCTCGGGAATTAGCAGAGAAATTACGAGTAAATATAATGACAATTTACCGCTATATTAAAGCGGGAAAATTAAAAGCGTATAAAATAGGTAAAGAGTTTAGGGTTGATAAGAGCGAATTTAATAAATTTTTAAATAAAGTAAAAACAAAATAGTATGGCTAATGATTTATTTCAAAATTATATAAAGGAAATTTACAAACTCATTGAACGAGGCGATGCCCGAGAAGAAAGTTTTTATAGTATTTTGCAAAATTTAATTGAAGTTTATGGTCAAAACCTTAAAAAGAAAACAAAAGTCACGGTTCTACCCAAAAAAAGTGAGGCAGGTAATCCTGATTTTCGGGTTTGGGATGGTGAAAGCTTAATTACTGGTTATATTGAAGCAAAACACCCTTCAGAAAGAAATTTGGAACATATTGAGAGTTCCGAGCAATTAAAACGGTATCGTGAAGCTTATCCGAATTTAATACTTACAAATTTTTTAGAATTTAGATTATATAGAAATGGCATACGTTGGAAAGAGGTAAATATAGGAAATTCCCAACTTGCGAAGATATCCCCAGAGCAAGGGGTTGTATTACATAAAGAAGAATTACAAAAATTATTAAATCTGTTTTTTGACTTTACCCAACCAAGAATTAAAACCCCTAGAATATTAGCTGAAACCTTATCTAAGAAAGCAAAAATAATGAGAGATTATATAATTCTTCCGACTTTAGAAACAGAACCATATTTTGCTAATTTATATAATTCTTTCAAAAATTATCTTATAAGAGAACTTAAACCAGATGAATTTGCTGATTTATTTGCTCAAACTTTCACTTACGGACTTTTTATTGCAAAATACCACTATGAAACCAAAATAAAAACACCTTCTTTATCCTTTACCACCAAAACTGCCTATGATTTTATTCAGCAAAACTTCGGTATTCTAAGGGAAGTATTTAGAGTAATTTCAACTGGAGATATGCCAAAAAACTTGGAAATTATAGTAGATGATATTATAGACATCCTTAATCATACCGACATTATAAAATTATTAACTCACTATAGTGAAGAAAAGCGAAAAGACCCCATTTATCATCTTTATGAAACATTTCTTGAAAACTATGACCCAGAAAGAAGGAAAAAATTAGGTGTTTATTATACTCCACCACAAGTAGTCTCTTTTATAGTAAATTCAGTGAACACCCTTCTTAAAGATGAGAAGTTATTTAATACTCAAGATGGATTGGCAAGTTACAAAACTGATTCATTAGAAAACTCTGTTACCCTTTTAGACCCAGCGGTTGGAACAGGAACCTTCTTCGTAGAAGCAATAGAAAAAGCCATTGAAGAGGCGAAAAATAAATATTCAGAATCAAAAGATTTTATAAATCAATTTATCAGAAACCATATCTTAAAACATTTCTTCGCTTTTGAGATTTTAATTGCCCCATATGTGGTAAGCCACTTAAAAACGCTATTTAATCTAACAAATAACCATCATTTTGAATTTACAGAAAAAGATGATTTAAATATATTTCTAACCAACACTCTTCAATTTTATAAAGAAGATGAAAAAAGTGATAAGGAAGGATTTGCAAGAAAGTATGCTGGTGTATTTGAAAAAGTTTTAGTAGCAGAACAAGATAGAGCTCTTAAAGTAAAAAAAGAAACCCCTATTTTAATTATTATTGGCAATCCACCTTATTCTGTTAGTTCTCAAAACGAAGTTGATTTAGAGACAGATTTCGGGAAGTTTTACGAAAGTTATAAAGAAAATGTTAGAAGAGAAGAAAAGAATATACAACCACTGTCTGATGACTATATCAAATTTTTAGCATTCGCTCACTGGAAAATAGAACAAACTGGAAAAGGCATTGTGGGGATGATTACAAACAATTCATATCTTGATGGGCTTATTCATCGGGATATGCGAAAAAAACTTTATGATGATTTTGATTTAATTTATATTCTTAATCTGCATGGCGACGCCAAAAGACCAAAAATCACTCCAGATGGTAAAAGAGATGAAAATGTTTTTGATATAAAACAGGGAGTAGCGATAGTAATTTTTGTAAAGTCAGAAAAGCAAATAGCAAAACAAATTTTTTATCAAGAACTTATCGGATTAAGAGAAGAAAAATATAAATTTTTAGACACTCACGATGTTTCAAATGTTCAGTGGATAAAATTAGAACCTAAAGAGCCTCATTGGTTTTTTGTGCCGAAAGAGTTTGGAGGAGAAGAGAAATACAAAAAGTTTCTGTCATTAAAAGAAATTTTCACTAAATATAATGCCGGTATAGCTACGGGTAAAGATGAAGTATTAGTAGACTTTGATAAAAATAGATTAATTAGAAAATTTTCAGCACGAGATAAAGCTTTATTCGAACTTTCATTCCAAAACTATATTACTACGAATTTAATTGAAAAATGGTATGATGAGATTCAAACTACTCAAATAGAAAAACAGGTGATACCTTATTATTACAGACCATTTGATATTAGATTTACAATCTATAACCCTAAAATTCTTCAGAGAGCACGCAAAGATTTGATGGATCATTTGGTGAAACCTAATATGGCTCTTGTAGTAACTAAAATTTTATCAAGTGAGAGTTTTCAGCATGCTTTTATTGCTGATGGGGTTGGAGACAGGACTTTTATTTCAACCAGAGGAAAAGAAGCAAATTATTACTTCCCTCTTTGGCTTTATAATTCAAATGCCAAAACCCAAAACCAATTACCTATTTCGCCTCAACCTGAAGATAAAACTCCAAATATAAATCAAAAGGTTATTGATTTACTTTCATCTTCTTATAAAAACCTTGTTTCTCCCGAAGAAACCTTTTATTACATCTATGCTGTTTTATATTCTAATATTTATCGCAAGAAATATTTAGAATTTCTGAAAATAGATTTTCCAAGAGTGCCTTTTACTAACGACTATAAATTATTTAAGAAGCTTTCAGGAATTGGTAAACAACTTATAGATATTCATCTTTTAAAACCCGAGTTTCTTAAAGACACTGCCTCACGATTTGAGGGCGATGGCAATGGGTTAGTTAAAAAAGTTATCTACAATATTAAAGAGAAGCGAGTTTATATTAATGAAAATCAATTTTTTACAAATATAGAACCTGAGATTTGGAATTACTTTATCGGGGGCTATCAAGTGCTTAATAAGTGGCTTAAAGACAGAAAGGGGGAATATTTAACAGATGAAGAAATTAAAAACTATATCAAAATCATTTCCGCTTTAAACCAAACCATAATAGCTCAAAAAGAAATTGATAAACTTTATCCTAAAGTAGAAAAAGATTTAATAACACTTCAAATATGAAAGCCGTAATTTTAGCCAGAGTTTCAACTGAAGAACAAAAAGAAGCGGGCAATTCTCTACCCGCTCAACAGGCACGACTGATTTCTTATGTAAAACAAAGTCCTGATTTAGAACTTATCAAAGAGTTTATTTTTGATGAATCGGCTTACAAAGAACACCGTAAAGAATTTAGTAAAGTATTGGAATTTATTGGAAAACAAAAAGAAACGATTGCTCTTTGCTGTGATAAAGTAGATAGACTTTCACGTGATTTCTTGGTTGGATTGCCAGCCCTCGAAAAATTACGCCGTGAAGGAAAAATTGTTTTACATTTTCCATCAGATAACTTGATACTTCATAAAGATTCACCAGCAACAGACCTATTTCATTTTAACATAGCTGTAAGCTTGGCTCAGTATTACTCAAATTCTATCAGCGACAATGTGAAACGGGCTTACGAATATAAAATTAGACACGGCGAGTGGATAGGAAAAGCTCCGATAGGCTATATCAATATAGCTGACGATAACGGCAATAAAGATATAATACCAGACCCAGCACGAGCTCATTTGGTAGTAAAAATGTTTGAACTATACGCAACAGGCAATTACTCAATTAGGACGCTAGCGAAAGAAATAAGAAAGTTAGGATTAAAAGGAACAGTTGATGGAAAGCCAATATCTACGGGTATGGTATTTAAGGTATTAAAAGACCCATTTTATTACGGAATGATGAGAATTAAAAATGAATTATACCCTCACAAATACGAACCCCTCATTTCAAAAGAATTATTTGACAAAGTTCAAAAACTAAGACTGGAATACCATAAAAAACCATTTAAATATGCTGGCAAGCCATTTATTTTTAGAGGAATGATGAAGTGTGCTGAATGCGGTTGCACAATTACCGCAGAAACCCATAAGGGGCATAATTACTACAGTTGCACGAATTATAAAAGAATGCACCCGAAAAGAATTTATGTTAGAGAGGAGGACCTCTTGTTCCCTATTAACGAGGTTTTAAAGAATATACGGCTTTCAGACGAGAAAATACAGGAAATAACAGAAGATTTAAAGAAAATGAACCAAGCCAAAAATGAATTTCATAAACAATCATTATTAGCTTTAAGAAAGGAATATGACCAGATTGAAACCAGAATAAGCAATGCCTTTGACCTAATGACTGATGGCAGTATTACTAAGGATATGTTTAACAAAAAGCTAAAAGAATATAAAGAAAAACAGGCAGAGTTGGAAGCAAAGATGGAACAATACACAGATGCCGATGAAAACTTCTATTTAACAGCAAATATGGTGCTAAATCTAGCTAAAAATGCTTATAACATCTTCCAAAGTTCTGAAGTTAGCGAAAAAAGACAATTATTGAATTTCTTAGTTCAGAACCCCCAATTAAAAGGTAAAAAACTAGTGTTTACACTAAAAAAACCGTTTGATACGATACTTGAAGCCAACAGATGTTCTAATTGGCTCCGGTGGTAGGATTCGAACCTACAACCATCTCCTTAACAGGGAGCCGCTCTACCGTTGAGCTACACCGGAAACATTTTTATTTTAAAAAAGAAAAATGGAAAATGCAAGGAATATTTTGCCTATTGCCAAGAGAAATTAAAATCCTAAATCCCCGCTGCCTGCGCGTTCTACATGACACTAGGCAGGCATTCGGAATGATTAAATAAAAACTTTTGAATTTTTAGCTTGAACTTTTGACTTTTGAGTTTTGACTTATTATATCTTTGATTTTTGATTTTTGATTTTTGATTTTTTAATCGTCATTCTGAGCGTCAGCGAAGAATCCCTCACTTAGCTGGCGAGAGATCCTTCGGGCTCCGCCCTCAGGATGACAAGTAGTGGAGAGTCATTCTGAACGTGAGCGAAGAATCCCTCGGGTTGGCATGGGATCCTTCGGGCTTCGCCCTCAGGATGACAGGAAAGAGAGATGGCATGGGATCCTTCACTGCGTTCAGGATGACAAAAGGTTAGTTTTAAGGTTTTTAGTTGCAATTTTGAGCTTTGACTTTTGAGTTTTTATCTTTTATTTGACAAATTTTTTCTTTGGGCTAAAATTGAAAACAGAGGTGAAAACCTTAAAAATTTTCTTTAGAAGGAGGAAGGAATGAGTAAATCTAAA
>Ga0208824_1001300_pt1 | contig 22622 bp, 26 predicted proteins | sample AD_JPNTR3_MetaG_FD_184447 | JGI IMG/M metagenome (GOLD analysis project Ga0208824, IMG submission 184447) | Active sludge microbial communities of municipal wastewater-treating anaerobic digesters from Japan - AD_JPNTR3_MetaG (SPAdes) (version 2) | ecosystem: Engineered > Bioreactor > Anaerobic...
AATCATTGAATTATTTGACTCCTGAGGCCTATTATCAGAAATGGCAGACTAGTCGACTGCCAACAAAAGATGTTATCATTTTACAAGCCTAAGTGGTCAATATCTATCTGAACCTTGACAGGTCACTTGTGGAAAAGAGAAAAACGAGCAATAAGAGCAAGAGCACTAAACTTCAGACGCAAAACGATAAAAAACCTGGAAAACAAGCCAAAAAAGTGCTAAAATAACGCTATGATTGATAAATTTAAAGCCCTGGAAGGTTTAAATGAAAAGCAGAAAGAAGCAGTTCTTTATACAGAGGGGCCAGTTTTAATCGTGGCTGGGGCAGGGTCGGGTAAAACGCGGACTCTAACGCATCGAGTAGCATATCTTTTGGCTACTGGTATTAAACCCGACAGCATTTTAGCCATTACGTTTACGAATAAAGCGGCAGAGGAAATGCGTGAACGCATCAAGCAGATTTTGGGAGAAAATAATTTTTCGCAGAAATTGTTTATTGGTACATTTCACAAATTAGGAGTCAATATTTTAAAAGATCTCTTATCGCTCGTTCAGCGTCGAAAAAATTTTGTCATTTTTGATGAAGAAGACAGTTTAAAGCTTATTCGAGATTGTTTGGCCGAATTAAATTTGCCCAAAGAGCAATTTATTCCAGTTAATGTTCGCAATGAAATTTCGCGAGCTAAAAATGAATTAATTTTGTCAAAAGATTACGAACAACTGGCTGAAAATTTTTTCCAAAAAAATGTAGCCAAAGCATACAGTCTTTATGAAGAAAAATTAATTAAAAATAATGCTTTTGATTTTGATGATTTAATTACATTACCAGTACAAATTTTTTCCGCTCATCCGGATATTTTAGAAAAATATCAAAATAAGTGGCGTTATATTCTCGTTGATGAGTATCAGGATACCAACACCTCTCAATACCAATTAATTAAATTACTGGCTTCAAAATACAGAAATATTTGTGTGGTGGGCGATGAAGATCAGTCAATTTATTCTTGGCGGCAAGCTGATTTCCGCAATTTTCTTAATTTTGAAAAAGATTGGCCTGATGCAAAAATTATTATTCTCGAAACCAGCTATCGTTTAACAAAAAATATCTTAGCCGCTGCTCAAGAGGTTATTAAAAATAATAAATTGCGGCGGCAGAAAACTCTTATTTCGCCCAATCAAGAGGGCAGGCCAGTTTTTGTGGTTCGAGCCTTAGATGATATTGAAGAAGCTGAATTTGTGGCGTCAATGATTCAAAATTTAGTTAGGGATTACCATTACCAATACAAAGACTTTGCTGTTCTTTATCGAATGAATGCTCAATCGCGTGTTTTGGAGGAAGTTTTTTTGAAAGCTCGTATTCCTTATCAAATTTTTGCAGGTGTGAAATTTTATCAAAGAAAAGAGATCAAAGATATTATTGCTTACTTGAGAATTCTAGCAAACCCTGCTGATCTCGTTAGTTTGGAAAGAGTTATTAATGTGCCATCGCGGGGCATTGGTCAAAAGAAAATAGAGTCAATTTTTAAAGATACGGATTATAAAAAAGTTTGGCAGAATATAGAAAAATTTTCCGAAGCCAAAGATTTTTTAGAAATTTATCATCAACTTCAAAAAGATGCTGAGAAAAAGCCAGTTGCTCACCTTATTAAAGAACTGTTGGAAAAGATCGATTACCAAACCTATTTAAAGCAGACGAGTAACCAAGCCGAAGAAAAGTGGCAAAATATTTTAGAGTTGGTTCGTTTAGCTGAAGATTTTGATGAATATGAAAAAGGCGATCTGAATCAATTTTTAGAGAAGATCACACTTTTTCAAGAAGGAGATGAAAAAATAGGCGATCGCAACTATGTCTCTCTAATGACATTGCATAGCGCCAAGGGATTGGAATTTAATATTGTATTTATCGTCGGTGTGGAAGAAGGAATTTTGCCTCACGCTCAGTCGCAGTATTCTGATGATGAAATGGAGGAGGAGAGACGTTTGATTTACGTTGGAATGACGCGGGCAAAGGATGAGATTTATTTAATTTGGTCTTCTCGTCGCCGCATTTTTGGAAATCTTCAGATGAATACTTCTTCACGTTTTCTGGATGAAATTCCCCCTGATTTAAAGCAAGAGATTGAATTAGACGCCTTTCAAGATGAACTTGATGAGGAAAAGAAAAAAATTGATCCGGATAATCCCGACATTGAATTGTTCGATGACGGTGAATATGAGATTTAAATTTTATTCATTATGAAACCTCAAAAAAAATTAGGTCAGAATTTTTTAATTAATAAAAGCGCTATCAAAAAAATTGTTGACGCTTTAGAAATTTCTGACAGCGATGTTATTATTGAAATCGGAGCCGGAACTGGAAATTTAACTCAGGAAATTCTAAAAAGATCAAAAAAAGTTATTGCCATTGAAAAAGACAAATCACTAATCTCTTTGCTCAGATTAAAATTTCAAAAAGATAGCCACTCGCTTCAGATTATCGAGGGCGATGTGAGAGAAATATTGCCCACATTGGCATCAAAATTGAAAAAATTCAAAGTTGTCGGCAACATCCCGTATTATTTAACAGGGCGTCTTCTTCGTATTTTTCAAGAATTAACCAATGCTCCTCAATTAATAGTTTTAACCCTTCAGAAAGAAGTGGCTGAACGTCTTGGAGCTCAACCACCGCGGATGAATCAATTAGCTGTGATCGTTCAGCTGTGGGCCAAGCCCAAAATTATTTTACAATTAAAACCGAAAGATTTTTTTCCACCGCCAAAAGTGCGCTCAACCGTTGTTCAACTGAAAGTGAAATCTTCAGCGGAACGTTATAGTAAGGAAAAAGAACTTATTCCATTCATTGTTTGTGGTTTCCAGCAGCCTCGCAAGACCCTTCTAAATAATTTGTCAAGAGAATATTCCAAGGAAAAAATTAAAAAAGTTTTTGAGCGATTAAATTTAACAGAAAAAACAAGGCCAGCAGAATTATCAGTGGAGATGTGGATAACTCTATTTAAAAATCTTAATTCTTGATTATTTTTGCGTTATAATATTAAAGAATTATGGGAGAATTTAATGAGCGAAAAAAATATTTACATATTAGTTTAGCCATTATTGGACTGGCGTTGCTGGTTAGTTTTTTAATTATTAATCATCCAAATGCAGCCGATAGCAAAAAAAATGTTAATAAGGTAACAGAAAATTCTCACAATAATATTGCCGAAGCGTTTAATTTAGAACAAACCAACAAAAAATTAAATGCCAATGTCGAAAATATAGAAATTTTAGAGGAAGACAATTTGACATTGAAATTATCTGCTGCTTTATCGAATCAGATTCTCGAATTAAATTCAGAGAACGACTTATCTTCGGGCCGACTGCAAGTGCCTAATGAAGAATTATTTAGTGATAAAATATTGCAACAGTATCAGATTGATTTTTGGAACAACTTAAAATTAACTCAAATTGACGAACTAAAATTTGGAGAGGAAAACAACCCAATTACTTCTTTGCAGTATTTTGCGAACGTTATGCAGGTTATTAACGATAATCATTTGACCGATGATATCTACCTGGAAAATTTACAAAGCTTTATTGATAATAAGGACCCCGTCTATTTAAAAGATTTTATTAGTAAATTAGATCGAGGGATAGCTCAATTAAAAAACATAGCCATTCCTCCATCTTATGCCAATCTCCATTTGGATCTAATTAATTTTATGAACATGAAAAGAACTATTTTGGTAGATCTTTATAATTATACCAATGACCCCATTCGGGCTTTGGTTGCTAGTGAGTTTATTACTGAGGTAGACGATTATTATCAAAATTGGATTTATGCTCTAACTAATAAAATGGAAAAGGATGGCGCTTTAGATTATTTTCAATTTTAAGCAATGAAAAATAAAATCACCATTTTCCTTGTTATAGCAATTATTGGCACAGAAATGCTGCCTTTTTTTGTGGCAAAAGCCCAATTTAATCCATACGGTACATCGACAGGTTGGTGGAATACAACGTGGGATTATACCACAATCGAAGGAGGAACATCGGCGAATATTCAGGATTTATACAAGATGACACCCACAATTCAAGAGCCAGACTTAACTGATAGTCCCAGCATTTATCAAATTAGTAAAGGCGATTTGATTGCGTGTATAAGTTTGTTAAGCAGTGATTTAGGAAATTTGATTACCAAAATCACAGGCCTTGTGAGCGGTTTTATTAATACAATTTCTTTTGGTTTGTTTGACGGGGGTGGAGGGCCACAGCAAGTTATTACCGTAGGTGGTACAGATACAAAGGCAGCTTGTCAGCAATGGCTAAAAGATAAGAAAGCAACCATACAAGCTCAGAAGGCTCAGATAGTCAAAATACTGCTAGGCGTCGCAGCCAAAACTTTTATGGATCACTTAGTTTATAGCACGGTTGATTGGATTAGCGGCCGCACAACGGGTCAACCCCGGTTTGTAACCAATTGGCGGGATTTCTTTGGCGAGGTGGCTGATGAGGCTTTTGGCCGGTTTATAGAAAATTCACCTTTTTCTGAATTATGTGAGCCATTTCGTTTTCAAGTTCGAGTTCAGACTCGATTGCCAGGTTACCCACCATTCCCGACCTGCACATTGACGCGAGTTGTGAATAATCTTGAATATTTCTACAGTGATTTTAGTAATGGCGGTTGGTTGGCGTTTGAGGAATCATTTTATCCTTGGAATACAGCTGATGGCGCTTGGTTAATGGCTCAGGAAGCTTTGGAATATGAACTGGCGCAGGCTCAAATGGAAGCTGAGAAAAAAACTCAGACAGGATATTTGCCAGGCGAAGGTTGTTTTTATAAAGTCATAAATTATATTACAGGACAAGAAGAATGTTGGGATTCAAAAATAACCATACCATCTCAAACTGTTTCGGACTTGAGTTCTAAAGCAGTTACTGCTCAAATAGACAAAGCCGAAATTTATTTTCTTACCTTGGCTGATTTATCAAATTATGCCACAATGATTGGGCAAGCATTAATTACGCGTTTGATAAAATCAGCCAAAGAGGAGCTTATTGGTGGAAAGTGGTATGGTAAAGGGCTTCTTGATTTACCTAAAGAAGGAGACAAAGGTCCATCGCTTAAATTACGATACAGCTGCAAAAACTATGATGGTATGGGCAGCTGCGTGTACGACGCCAATGGTTCGTATACTTCTTTAGAAAGCTGCGAGGCAGTATGTAACAAAGAACAGTATCGTTGGGGTTGTAATACGGAAGTAGGAATCTGCGAGCACCGAGCAGATGGTCTCTATACGGATTTCACTTCCTGTGCTAATGCCTGTTCAGCTGTAGAAGAGACATCAACACCAACGACAACTTCAATTTTTTGGAGTTGCAATCAATCAACTGGAGAATGCGTTGAAGATGAAAATGGAGACTTTCGTAGCCTTGAAGGATGTCTCAAGATGTGCAGTTATAAAGAGCCGGGAGAAGAAGTGCCAATTTATTAACTTATAAATCATGAAACTTCAATTACTAAAGGCAAAAATCAAAAAATTCTTTACTAATCCAAAAATTATTACCGGGATAATGATTGGAATTGTTTTGAGTTTTTTGATTGTTAATCAAAGCAAGGCGGCAGATTTTTTGGGCATTGGCAGCTTTACCCAAAAAGCAGTTTTTCAACTGCTTAAGGGGGTGGGGGATGTTATTGCTAGCGTTGCTGCCCACATTATTGAATTAGAAGCAGGACTTCTCTCTTTAATTGCCCAGGTGTCGGTCTTTACAAAAATGCCCGTTGTGCAAACTGGTTGGGAGGTGAGCCGCGATTTTGCTAATATCTTTTTTATTGCTTTGCTTATTTATGTAGCGTTTTGTTACATCTTAAGAATCAACAGCAAGAACAGTCAAAAAATTTTAGTTAATGTTATTGTGATGGCAATTCTGATCAATTTTAGTTTAATGATTGGTGGTATTATTATTGATTTTTCCAACGTCTTTTTCAATTATTTTGTTTTTGGATCTACAGCGAATCAACAAAGTTCTGCTGATAAAGGATCAGCACTGAGTTATTCATTAGCGAATGCCTTAAAGTTAAATACTTTTACCGAAACATTACAAAAAAGCCAAACAGAGATAGATGAACAAAGGGAAGAGTTGTATGAGAAAGTCAAAGCGGAAAACCCCACCCAAGCAGAGATGGAAGCTTGGGTGAGCTCTCAAATGCGCGAGGATACCAACATGATATTTTTAGGCGTTATCAGAATAATCTTTATTATTATTTTTAGTTTTGTGATTATCCTTGCCTTAGGAGGACTGGTGGGCACTTTATTTATCCGTCTTTTCTGGCTTTGGATATTATTAATTTTAGCGCCTTTGGCTTGGGTGCTTGGTATTATGCCCATTCCGGTGATTGGCACTTACGCTAAACAGTGGTGGAGTAATTTCTTAAAGTGGTGTTTCGTTGCACCAATAGTGGGGTTTTTCATCTTTTTGGCTTTAACCATAGCCAACAACCTACCTTATATTAATCAATCAGACATGCCGGCTTTTCAAGGAACATTCTTCTCTGCTACCGGCAGCACCTTATTTAGCATTATGACAATTATGCAATTAGCTTTGGTAATTGGCCTTGTCATCGCTGGTTTAATGGCCGGTCAAAAAATGGGAGACAAAGGATCAGCGTTTGCTTTAGGTTTGGCTCAAAAAACCGGTAAGGCTGCAGGGAATGCTGTTAAGAATAGAGCTACTTTGGCAGCATTGAGGGTGGGACGGAAACCGGCTGAAGCAGTGGCGCAAGGTTTGGCCAAAGCGCCGCCAGTAGTGAAAACATTAGGAGCAGTAACCGGTGTTGGCGCTTTGAGTCGAGCAACTATTGCCGCGGCTGAAAAACGAGATCAGGCAGAGGAGCAAAAGAGGATGAAAAAATATGAAGCGCTTGATAAATCAGAATTAGAAAAAATTGCCGCTTCGCCAATTAAAGATCGTGAAAAAGCTGCGGCTATTGCGGCTTTGGTAAGGAAGACCGGCGGGGACATTGATCTTAAATTTAGAGACGACGCAATGAGTTTGTTGCCGAAGTTTCATATGCATGGAGAATATCGTGATGTAATTAAAGCTCATCCTGAATGGGATAAACGATTAACAGAGGCAGCCAAAAAAGGTCCAGATGAATTAGAAAAAGCTACTGGCGAAGTCTTTAAGAATACAGACATCTCCGCCATTTCTATTCCAAAATTACCTGCTTCGGATAGTCCTTATTATGAAGAGATGAAGATGATCCGAGACAGCATTATGCGTTATAAAGCTCAATTAGGCGATCCAAAAGATATGGCCCGCTCTCTTGTGGCAACAAATAAACGGAATGCTGCTCAATTATGCGAAGATATAAATCAGGTGATTACCGAATTTTATAAAGATAATGAAGAAGCCCAATTCCATCTCTTAGATACTATTTCTAACTATGCTATTGGCGCCAAAGCAATTAATGAGAATGATGTATTGAAGAAGACGTTTGAAACATTAGAAGAAAAAGAGTTAACAAAACGAGCAGAGAGAAAGGCCAGAGAAAAGAAAATAGAGGAAGAATTCAGGGAAAAAACCAAATAGAGTAACCCGCCAGAAGAACACTTCCAAATTTATGATGAATGGGGGAGGCCAGTAAATCCAAGCAAATAGGCGAATCAATAAAAATTATAAGATTATGGCACAAGAAGACTTAATAAAACAATTTAATCAATTGCCGGAAAATATTCAGGATCTTTTGATGAGCGAGGAAATAGCAGATCTTATTGCTGAAGAAGAGCAGCTTAATTATTTACCGGCTCAAAAAGGTCAAATGATAGCCAGTTTGGTGGCTGATGTTTTGCTAGGTAATCTATCTTACAAAGAATTTACCCCAACTCTTATTGATAAACTTGGTGTGAATCCAATTATTAGCAAAAATATTGCTCAGAAAATAGAAAGTAAAATATTTTTTCCAGTAAAAGAAGATCTTGATAAAATTTATCGGCGCACCTCATTTATGAAAAAATCAGCGGGGATGTCTTCGGAAGCTGAACCTTCAGCAGCAAAGCCAGAGCAAGAAATTCAAGACATTGTTAGAACTCCAGAAGCTGCAAAGAATGAAGAAACAAAAGAACCAGTAGCTCCTATTATAACACCTCAAACCACCGAACCTCCTGTTGAGGCAGCGCCTATTATTAATAAACCCATGCCAGAAGTGAATCAACCAGCCGAAGTGGTTCAGAAGACCTCGGAGGCAAAAACCGAAGCTCCCAAACGTTCTTTTTCGTCATTTTTCCGATTTAAGAAACCCAGCCAATTAGAAACCAAAGATTCGCCCTCATCAGAAGAATCGTCGCTTGAAGGTCAGGTCATTATTGGAAAGGAAAAAGAATTTAAGCCAGTCTTGGAAGAAAAATCTCCCTGGATGATTTCTTTTGAAGAAGTGAAACCATTAAAAGAAAAAGTAATTTCTCAAGTGGAAATTAATCCACAAGAGGAATCTTCTAAGGCGGAGAAAAAGTTTGAAGAACAAAATCCGTCTCAAGAAGCGGAAAAGCAATTGACGGAGAAGGTTCCTGAATCGGTAGGAGAAAATCTTGATACACTCCAATCAAATAATAATCAACCGATTCAATCTGCGGAAGAAAACCCTTCCTTAAAGCCAAAGGCGGTTGATGAGGATCAATTAGCGCAGCCGGCGCCGATTGAAAATACTGAAATTTCTTCTAGTCAATCTTCTCCTGTTAAAATTGTCAATTACTCAGAAAAAGAGTCAGTCCCTCAAATGGATTCGGAAAAAGAAAAATTAGAAATGCCAACTCCAGAAACAGTCCCATTTTTAAGTTCTCAAGAAAATCAGAAAGAGTCTTCTTTTGAAGAGCAATCTAAGAAAGAAGAACCCTCCAATGCAAAATCACCAATTTCACCTCAACCGACAGAATTACAGCAGCCCGAAATTCCTAGTGAAAATGTTATTGATCTTCGCAAATTAAAGTTTTAATTATGCCCACAGCTCAAGTTCCTCAATTTATTAATATGGAAAGTAAAATTGTCGGACCATTGAGTCTAAGGCAATTTTTGTTTCTTGCTGCCGGAGGAGCAATTATCTTTGGTTTGAATTTTATTTTAAGCACCGGTCTCTGGCTGATTGTCAGTCTTTTTGTTGCGGCTCTTTCTATTGCTCTTGCCTTTGTCAAAATAAATGAGCAACCACTGCATAAAGTTTTGTTGAATGCGATAAAATTTTACGCCAGTCCCAAACTGTATACTTGGCAACGTTCTCAGCAAAAAAAAGAATTAATCGAACCGCCCAAACCTCCTTCCCCCGCGCCTAAATCTCAGAAACGTCTTACAGTCGAAGAATTAGAAAAACTTGCCCAAGAATTAGAGGAACAAAATAAACGGCAATAAAACACCATGGCTTTAACTTCTTCATCAACGGAAAAATTTGTAAATATAGCTACAATCAGAGATGATTGTGTAATTTTGAAAGATGGCTCTCTGAGGGCGGTATTGATGGTGTCGGGAATTAACTTTGATTTATTATCGGATGCTGAACAGGAAGTAATTATTAACGCTTATCAGAGTCTTCTGAATGGACTAGACTTTTCTCTTCAAATTCTGGTTCATTCTCGCAAGGTGAATATGACTAATTATCTCGCTGAAATTAAGCAGATTGGCGAAAGAGAAACCAATGAACTGTTGAGATTACAAATTGAGGAGTACTACAATTTTATTGATGAGCTTGTCAAGTCAACAAATATTATGGTTAAAAGATTTTATGTGGTGATTCCTTATTCGCCATCACCCATTGCACCTGTCACAGGAGGAGGCGCAATTCCTCTTCTCGAAAAACTGCCCTTTGGTAAAAAATCTACTCCTCAAGAAGAAGCTCAGAAAAAAGAAATGAATTTTGAAAATCAAAGAATGCAACTATACTATCGTGTTAATGCAGTTGTTTCAGCTTTAAAACCAATGGGATTAAATGCCATTCGTCTTAAAACTGCCGATCTAATTGAGCTTTATTATAATTTCTATAATCCTGAAAAACAGGAAAGAAAAAATCTGGCTATTGCTTCGGAACTTGATGCAGAATATGAGGAATATTCACTAGAATAAATATAAATAATTATGGTTAAATTCCCTTTTTCTCAACAAAATAACGAAAAGATTCAAATTCCCCAAGTTTCAAAAACTGGGCCTCACACAATCGCGGAAATTTTAACGCCACCAGCCTTAGAGATTGAATCCAATTATTTACGCCTCGGTGATTTATATGTAAAAACGTACTACATTATTTCTTATCCGCGTTATTTAACTACCGGCTGGTTTTTTCCCATTTTAAATATTGATCAAACGGTGGATGTTTCAATTTTTGTGCATCCTATCGATAGTGGCACTGCTTTAAAACAATTAAGACGTAAAGTGGCTCAAGTGGAAGCGCAAATTATGGAAAAGGAGGAAAAGGGAACGGTAAGAGATCCAATTCTTGAAACGGCCTACCAAGACTTAGAAAATCTTCGAGATGCGCTGCAACAAGCAAGAGAAAAATTATTTGAAGTGGGTGTTTATATTGCTATTTATGCTTCCAATCTGCAAGAGTTAACTACCATTGAACAAAAAGTGATCAATTTTTTGGAAGGACGAATGGTTTATATTAAACCCGCTCTTTTTCAGCAATCAGAAGGATTACAATCTTGTATTCCTCTAAACCTTGATCTATTAGACGTTCATTCAACTTTGAATTCTTCGCCAGTTTCAACTATTTTTCCTTTTATTTCCTTGGATTTAACTTCCGATAAGGGAGTGCTCTATGGTATCAATCGTCACAATAACAGTCTGATTATTTTTGATCGTTTCTCGATGGAAAATGGCAATATGGTGATTTTTGCTAAAGCTGGCGGCGGTAAATCCTATTTTTGTAAATTAGAGGTTTTGCGCTCTTTAATGATGGGCACTGATATCATTATTATTGATCCGGAAAAAGAGTATCAGCATTTAGCCGAAACAGTAGGAGGATCATTTATTAACATTTCCTTAACTTCAGAGCACCATATTAATCCTTTTGATTTGCCACCCGCTCGAATCGATGAATCACCAGCTGAAGTATTGAAATCCAACATTTTAAATTTAACGGGATTATTAAGAGTAATGCTTGGTGATTTAACTGCCGAACAGGTGGGTATTTTGGATCGAGCTCTTTCTGAAACCTATGCCTCGCGAGATATTACGCCCGATAGCGATTTTTCTAAATTAACGCCACCGCTGATGGAAGATTTACAGGCGGTTTTAGAGAATATGGAGGGTGGGGCGGAATTAGCAGATAGACTTTATAAATTTACCCGGGGTACTTTTGCTGGATTTTTGAATCAACCAACAAACATCGATATTAATAATCGATTGGTTGTTTTTGGAATTCGAGATTTGGAAGATGAATTAAGGCCAATTGCGATGTATATAGTGTTAAACTTTATTTGGAATATTATTCGAGCGCAAATGAAAAAAAGAATTTTGGTGGTTGATGAAGCGTGGTGGATGATGAAATATCCTGCTGGCGCAGATTTTCTTTTTGGCTTAGTAAAAAGATGTCGAAAATATTTTATGGGCGTGACGACTATTACTCAAGACGTGGAAGATTTTATTCGATCTCCTCAAGGAAAGCCGATTATTACCAATTCCGCTCTTCAATTACTTTTAAAGCAATCTCCAGCTTCAATTGACGTGGTGGGAGAGACGTTTAATTTAACCGAAGCGGAAAAGCAACTGCTGTTGGAATCAAATGTGGGCGAGGGCATCTTTTTTGCTGGGTCTAAGCACGTAGCAATTAAAATTATTGCTTCTTATACCGAAGACCAGATTATCACAACCAATCCAATGCAAATGCTTGAAATTGAAAAAGCCAAAAAAGATTTTGATCAAAGTATGGCCTAGTTGTCAATGTTTTAAATAAATTCTATAATTATATGGAAGAGGAGATTATTTCACAATCAAATCAAAATGCGATAGAAAATGACGAAATATCAGAAGAAGAATCAATTTCAGGAGAAGAGACAGAAATTGAAGGAGAAGAAGCGGTTAGCAAGCCATCGGCGAAGATCTCTCTAATTGAATTACTCATTTTCCCTTTACCATTAGCTATTATTTCTGATTTGTCGGACTTGATTAGTTGGAGTGGAATAGGAACAATTATTAGTTGGGTTTTGGATATTGTTACTGGTGGCGGATTGGGCCTCTGGTTATTTCTTAAAGGCCTTCGGGGTGAGTATATGATTCTTACTGGTCTTGTAGAAATGATACCTATTATTGATTTTTTGCCGTTAAAAACCGGAATTCTTGTTTGGATGTATTTAAAACAAAAAAATCCAACGTTAGGTAAAATTTCTGAAACCATAGAAAAAGGAGCGAGTGTCAAAAAAGCAAGTTAACTATGAATAACAAAAAAATTATTTTTATCATATTTTTATTTACTTTCATCCTTATCAAAAAGGATTTGGTTTTCGCCGCTGAAAAAACACCGCAAAGTTTTTTGTATCTCAGTTGGGAATCAGATGGAATGGCGCCGCTTACCTATGAGGGCAGGGTTATGCCCACAGAATATGCAATGATAAAAGCTTCTGTTCAGCCTTTAATTTATTCCAAGGGTGCTTATTTAAATTCTGACAGTTGGAATTATCAGTGGTTTGTAAATAATACTTTAATTGCTCAAGGCATCGGATTAAAAGAGGCACGGTTTATTGCTAAGGATTATACTAAAACAAGCTACGAGGTGACGGTAAGGGTTTATTCTTCGCTTTCTGAAACGCCTTTTATTAAAACAACTACAATTAAATTGGTAAGGCCTTTAGTTTATTTAAAGCCGATCAATGAAAAATCGATTACACTTAATGCCTATTCCACCACGGAAGATCTGGTGGAATTGGAAGCAGTGCCTTTTTTTCTTGGTAACTATGGTGCAGATCAGATTAATTATCGGTGGTCTATTAATGGAGAGCGGATCCCCGATTTTGATAATCAGAAAAGTATAATGGTTCCTTATATTGGAGAAGGAGAATCAGAAAGTGTAAATATAAAAGTGGTTATTGAGGATAGGAAAGATGTGATTTTGCGTGCAGAGTCGGCGCTTAATATTAATTTTGTAAAATGAAAAAAATAATAACTTTCATTTTTCTTGTTACATTTTTTACCATTCCGACGATGTTGGTTTTTGCTCAATCAACTTCAACCCAAGCAGAAGGTACATCTACAGGGTGGCATTTAACTCGAGGAGAGGGGGGTTGTATGGAAATCGAATTACCTTTTATTCCCAAATGTGGCGCCACCCCTGCTTCTTACTTGTCTGGTTTGTACCGGCTGGCTTTGGGTTTGGGTGTTTTAGCTGCCCTTATTATGATTGTGGTGGCAGGAATTACTTATGCTACAAGTGGCGATAATGCCAGCAAACAAAAAGAAGCCCGAGGTCAAATAAAAGATGCTATTATTGGTATGGTGATTCTTTTTGCTTCGGTTTTAATTCTCAATACGGTTAATCCCGATATAGCAAGTATGAAATTAAATGTTCAATTTCCGGCGTTTTCTCCAACTTCATTTCCTACTTCTACGCAAAAACTCACAGAAGTTGATAAGTGCATAGGGTCGTGCAGTCGTGATCCATGCCTAAAAAATTTTCATGTAAATTTGGGACAGGGAGTAATAGATATTCCCCCTGAAGATTCCCCCCTAAGGGAGAAATACGACATGTGTGTTGATGCTTGTAGAAATTATTGTCAGAATAAACATAGATGAACAACTATGAAAAAAAACATTATTATTACCATTGTAATCATTATTGTCATCGCGATTATAGCGGCGGCATTTTATTGGTTTTATCTGAAACCGCAAACGCAGATTGAAGAAGAAATTCTACCAGAAGGGGGAGGTATTTTGCCAACCATGAGTGGCTTGCCTTCACCTTCAGCGCCTTCAGAATCCGGCTTGTCGGCTAGCGAAGGCGGGGGTGAGCAACCTATTCTCCGCTCGCTTGTTAATAAAGATGTTTTGGCCTTTTGGCCAAGCGCTACTTCATCTTTGCAATATTTGACGCAGGAGGGATTGTTTGAAATTAATTATTTGGAATCTCCGGTTAAAGAACAAAAAAAAGATTTAGGCGTTAACTTTTCTAATGTATTATCTGTTGAACCTTCGGTTAAGGGTAAGGTTTTGATTAAATATGTTGCTACGGGAGCAACAAAACCAGCTTACAGTATTTTAGATATCAAAACCGGTGAAATAAAAAATTTGGATACGTATATTAAAAGCGCAACATGGTCACCTGATGGCGAAACCCTTCTTTATTATTACTCTGATAGCCCGCTTTATTATCAAGAAAACTTTAAGGAATCCAGCTACTTGGCTCAACTGGATAAGAATTTAGCTAATCGTAAAATTTTATTGAATTTTAAAGCCGCTAGTGATATCAATTTATTGTGGCCGGCTGCTAACACTGCTTACATTCTTCAAAAACCAAGTGGTTTAGCCGAAACAACCATCCTAGCCTTCGACGTCAAGAATAAAATTTTTACCCCATTTGTCAGCGGTAATGGTTTAATTATTAAATGGGATAACCAGGGAAAATACGGCTTGCTTTTTAGTGTGGAACCAAATACGCAGAAGCCAAAATTAGAATTGATTAATAGCGACGAAGTGATTTTGGCAGAAATTCCCAATGTTACCTTGCCCGAAAAATGCGTTTTTGCAAATAATCGTCCTATTGTTTATTGCAGCATTTTTGTAAACCCAACCTTTACTGGAATTTGGCCCGACACCTACTATATTGGCACAGCCTCTTTTGACGAATTAATTTATGAAATTAATCTGGAAACCATGGAGGCCAAATTATTGAATGATACGCTCTTTAAAATTGACGATATTAGAATCAGTGCAGATGACCAATACCTGTTCTTCTTCGATAACAAAACCAAAACACTTTATAGTTTGAGTTTGCCCAAAGAGAAAGAAGTAACACCTTCTATTTCTCCAACCGTTACGCCAATAACGAGTCCTCATACAACTTCTCCAGCTAGTTCTGGGTTACCAGAGAAGTCAACTGCGACCACTACACCATGAAGTAGTTTGATAAAAAACAAATTATGAAGCAAAAGCTGGCTCAAAAAAGCCAGCTTTTGCTTCATAATCATAAATCTTTCTATTTTAAGGATAAGGCTTAATTACCAGACAGCGGTTAGGCTCTTCGCCAACACTTTCCGTGGTGACGTTGGGATTAATAGCCAATTCCATATGAATAATTCTCCTTTCGTAAGCATTCATAGGCGGTAATTTAATTGGTTTTTTGGTTACAATAACCTTGCGAGCTGTCTCTTTGGCGATTTTTTTAAGATATTGTTCTCGTTCGCGTCGATAATTATTAATATCGAGATTAATTCGTTTTAGATAATTTTGTTTTTGGGCAACCATTCTTATAAGATGCTCAAAATCTTTGAGCAACGATCCGTCTGGTCCAATTAGAAAACGGCCGTTTTCCGTTCTGATGTTGACGGATAAATCATTCTCGCCTGTTTCGATTACTTCAACATTTGCATCTTCTAAATCGAGAAATGCCAAGATCTTTTTTATTAATTGAACAATTTCTTCCATACAGATATTATTGTAATCAAATATTATTCTAACTCAACCTCTTCAAACTGAAAATTTTTTAAGATATACCATTGCTGAGCAACGCTGAAAAGCGTTGTTGTAACCCAATACAAGCCCAAAATAGAAGGCAAACCTACTAAAATTACGAAGGTCATAATAGGTCCCAAAAAAACCATTTGTTTTTGCAACGCATTAGCCATTTTTTGACTTGGATTTTGATTATTTTTTTGTTGTTGAGACTGCCTGAGAGAAGACATTGAAAGTTTGGTAGATAGATATTGAACGGCAGCTGCAAGCAGGGCCATAAAAACATTAGCTTTGTTTAAATTAATAAAACCCAAGAATAAAGTGTTAATTGTTTGAGGTTGACTGATAAAAGAATAAAGATTGTTTTGGATTATGTCTGGTCCGAAACCAAGCAAAAAGACGCGATAAACCGCCAACATAATAGGCAATTGGATTAGCGTAATGGCTAAATTGCCGAAGGGGCTGACTTTATATTTTCTGTAAAGTTCTAACTGGGCTTTAGCCAACTTTTCCTTATCATCTTTATATTGTTTTTGAATTTTTTGAATGAGAGGTTGAAGTCTATTCATCATTATTTGTTGCTTCGTACTCTTGTTGAATAAGGGCGCCAAAATAAGACGGATGATAACCGTTAGAATAATGGTGGCCAATCCAATATCTGGCCAGGGTAGAATATTGTAAATTAAAATTAATAAATTTAAAATTGGCTGAACAAGAATAAGGTGAAAAAGTTTACCCATAAATAACAAAATAATGTTTAATAACTCAACCCGGATAATACTTGGCAATCCAACCCGATGCTCTTAGCTGAGCTGTGCTTTTTGGAATGTTGATTCAAGAAGGCCCTTTAATTCTTCGAAACTCCTGGCTAATATAGGAGTTTTGGCGATAATAATTACATCTACTCCGTCATTAACAAGTTTAATTTGCGAAATAATCGCCTTTAACCTTCTTTTAATAAGATTTCTTTGGGTGGCTTGGCGGAAGTATTTTTTACTAGCAACTATAGCTAAACGATTATCAGGATTATCAGGATGAAATAAATAAATAAAAGTTAATTCTGGTAAATTAATTCTTTTTCCTGCCTGAAAAACTCGTTGGAACTCCTTCTCTTTTTTTAGAGAATGATATTTCATTTATACTGTTAAACGATAGCGGCCCTTTTGGCGGCGCCGTTTAACAACATTTCTTCCTCCGGGTTTTTTCATTCGTTTCAGAAAACCATGCGTTTTCGCTCTTTTCTTTTTTTTGGGTTGATAGGTAGTCGACATATGAACCATTCTATCATGAAATTTTGATTTTCGCAATAAATAAGTATGATGTATAATAAAATGAGTATTATTATGGCTAGTTCTAATTCCAAAGATACATCAACAAAAAAAATAAAATCGTTGGTACGCAAAGCTCAAAAAGGAGATGCTGAGTCGTTTGGTATAATTTATGAAATTTTTGCTGAACGCATCTATCGTTACATTTACTTAAAAACAAGCAGTAGGGAGGAGGCAGAAGATCTGACTCAACAGGTTTTTGTGAGGGCTTGGGAAGCATTACCTCAGTTTGAATTTAAAAAGAACCCCTTTAGCAGTTGGCTTTATTCCATCGCCCGTAATTTAATTACGGATTTTTATCGTAAGAAAAAGCCAGATTTTAGTTTAGATAGTGAGAATGCGGTGGAAATGCCAGATGATTTAGATTTAACAGAGCGATTAATTATTCAAGACGAAATTCGTCAAGTTTTTGAAGCTATCAATCAATTGCCTTTGGAGCAAAAAGATCTACTTCTTTTGCGTTTTGTGGACGACCTTTCATATGATGAAATAGCTTCAATTATGAATAAAAGCCCCCTAACTTTGCGGGTTATTCAACATCGAGCTTTAAAACGACTCAAAGAGCTAATGGGAGAAGGGAATTGATTATTTTAGTTGCGGATTCAAAAATAGAGAAGACAGAACCAAAAACCCCTTTATTAAAGGGGTTTTTGGTTCTGTCCGGACAATTTGAATATTGAAAAAATCTTTATTTAATCGCTTCCTTCAGAGCTTTACTGGCTCGGAATTTCGGCTTAATAGAAGCCGGGATTTGGATTTTTTCGCCGGTTCGAGGATTAATACCTTCGCGAGCAGCTCGGCGAGCGACACGGAATGTACCAAAGCCACTGATAGCGACTTCTTCTCCTCGAGCTAAAGTGTTGGTAATGGTTTCAAAAATAGTATCTACAATTTCTTTAGCTTGTTTTTTGCTGGCTAATTCGAATTTGCTCAAAATTGCCTCAACTAATCCGTCTTTTGTCATTTTTTTAGATAATTAATCGACCTTTAAACGCAACTACGCTTTATTGAATTATACCACATTTTATGCGCTTTCCAAATAAGGGTGTGGATAATTAGCGAGCATATTCTACTGCCCTGGTTTCGCGGATAACATTTACTTTAATTTCACCGGGGTAATTTAATTCGTCATGAATGCGGGTAGCAATCTGTTTGGCCAAATTTAAAGCACCAAAATCGTCAATTTTTTCGGGAATAACAAAAACGCGCAATTCTCGACCTGCTTGGACCGCATAGGCTTTTTGAACTCCATCGAAAGAGAGGGCAATTTTTTCAAGATTTTCGAGACGTTTTAAGTAATTTTCAAGACTATCACGACGGGCACCGGGTCGGCTCGCAGAAACGGCTTCGGCTGCCGCTACAATATATGATTCAGGTGTTTCAAAGGGATAATCCTCATGATGCGGTTCAATGGCTTTAATGATTTCTTCAGAAATTCCGTATTTTTGCAGGATTTTGCGACCTAATTCCACATGGGTTCCTTCTACCTCATGATCAATAGCTTTGCCGATATCATGCAGAAGAGCGCCTTTTTTAGCCACTTCAACATTAGCATTCAGTTCAGCGGCAATCATTTTAGCTAAATGAGCTGCTTCAATAGAATGCTGGAGAACATTTTGCCCATAGCTCGTGCGATAATTTAATCTGCCGAGTAAATAAATGATTTCCTTTGGTAAATCCAGAATACCCAATTCGAAAGCGGCATTTTCGCCCGCTTCTTTTATTTTTTCATTTAGCTCCTTTTTAGCTTCTTCTACTTTTTCTTCAATTTTTGCTGGTTGAATACGGCCATCCTTAATTAATTTTTCTAGAGCTATTTTAGCCAATTCTCGCCGCAAGGGATCAAAAGAAGAAAGAGTAATCGCATCGGGTGCTTCGTCAATAAGGATGTCAACGCCTGTCAGTCGTTCCAGAGCGCGGATATTTCTGCCTTCGCGGCCGATGATTTTTCCTTTTAGTTCTTCATCGTCAATAGTAAAGACTGAGGTGGTAATTTCACTGCTGACCGAACGAGATAAACGCTGAATGGTTGTTTCCAAAATTTTGAAAGCTTCTTTATCTAATTCATCTCTTTTCTCTTTTTCCATACGCCTCAAAAGATCAGCTATTTCTTGCTGATGAGTTTTCTCTAATTGAGCGAAGAGTTCCTGACGGGCTTCTTCAATAGTAAGATGAGCCACGCGTTCCAATTCTTTTTTAGTTTCAAGGCGTAGTTCCTCAACTTTTTCTTTAATTTCTTTAACGCGTTTGATATTTTCTTCCAAAGTGCGGTTTTTAGTCTCAGTTTCGGTGAGTTTTTGATTGAGCAATTCTTCTCGACGATTCAACCGTTGTTCAAAAGCCGAAAGTTCTTTTTTCCTTTCCCTTTCTTCTTTTTGGGCTTCAGCCAAAATAGCCGCTGCTTTATCTTTAGCGTCTAGAACAATTTCTTTGGCTTTAGTTTTTGCTTCTTCAATCTGAGCTTTTATTTTTTGCTCAGCAGATTTAACTTGATTTCTAACAACAATCTGACGAACAAAGTAACCGATGACGATACCCAAAAGCAAAGTGATTAAAGAAATCAAAATAAGCGTCTCCATATGAGTGGATTTCGCCTTTCAAAAAATGCGATTGAAAGAATATTGGTTTCACAATTTTTTTAGAGCGAAATTAAAAGTTAACTGACTAAAATGCAAATTAAAAACATTTTTATTATATTCTAATTTTAAAAAATTGCAAGAAAAAAGACGAGCCAAAGCTCGTCTTAGAATTATTTTTATTGTGTTTTAATTTTCCCCACTATTGCTTGAAAACCCGCCTTCTCAATTAGATTTTTTATCTTTTCCGTTCTTTCTTTGAGGTCTTCTTCACAAGTTCGATAGGTCTCTCGTTCTACCTCTTCGGCCCCCTTTTTAACTATCTGTTCAAATGATAAATCAACGTAGGTCTTTGGCAGTTCAGGAGCAGAGACTTCCACATGTCCCGTGATTGCATAAATGGGCGAACCGGGGAACTCTCGGATATAAATGATAGGATGTACGGTAATTTTCTCCACCTTCCTTTGTTTAGCGTCCTCAATGAGAACGCTAAGAGAAAAATAACTCTTGAAAAACCTCGAAAATTTTAACGCGAGTTTTTTCATTTTCTCCTCCTTTCAAAAATTAATTTGCTGATTGTAGCTTACCTTGTTTTAATTTTTTGTCAAGAAAAGGGTGATCCGAAGACCACCCTTTAGCTAATCAATTTTTTTTATTTTTTATTCATTCTTTCTTTGATTTTTTCTTTAAACCATTCATATTTTCCATCTTTACAATTGGGAAAAACATAGCAACTCAGCCTTACTTCATCTGTCAGTAAAAACTTTCTGTAATACTTTAATTTTCTTTTAGTGCTTGGAGTTAAAGAGCGGTAGATTCTTTCGAGATATTCGTTATCAATAAGAGCTGGCGCGAGTTTTTTCTTTAACCAAATCCGCGTCAAAATATATTGTATAACAGGTATCGCTATTCGAGAGATGCGGGAATGAGGGGGATTAGGCGAACCATCAATAATGGCGCACTCCTGGCCAATAGCCAGATAGAAAAGCAGCTCGTCACTCAATTGTTGGAAAAGGCGATCCCACGCCTTGCTCTCAACATGCGAGGATTGAATTCTTACGAGGTGAGGATGTTTTTTGCAGTCAATTACTTCTAATCCATTCGTTAAATTGTAGAAATATATCATTTATACCTCCTTTTTATCTTAATGATCGAAATGCCTGATTGAGATCTGGTGTTCGAGTATTGATTTGCTCTGCAGTAGCCCGGCCTGTTACTACGAATTCTCCTTCTTTAATTTCACCAAAAAGGATTTCTTTAATCTCAGTATAAGTGCCATCTGACATTCCGATTCGAACAAGAACAGGTCGAATTTTTTTACCGGTTTCATCTTCCGAAATCCAGATCAGTCGCATATCCGGCTCTAATTTTTTCAGGTCAATTTTTTGAGCGATGGCTGATAAAACAGTTTTTTGTACTTCTGAAGCAGGAACAAGCGAGCTTTTAGAATGGTTCCAAAATACGGCAATTCCCATGCAAACACAAACCATCAAAATCAAAATAATAATCGTTCTTTTTTTCATCGCAACCTCCTTTTAAAATTGTTTAGAAACTAATTTTAGTTTAGCACTTTTTTATAAAAAAATAAACAGTTATACTCGGCAGCTTTAAATTAATAAAAACTCCTTATTTAGAATTTAGGATTTTGAATTGCAGAATTTTATTTAGGGTGGCCTAAGGGATTTGAACCCTTGACCTCCTCGGCCACAACGAGGCGTTCTAGCCACTGAACTAAGGCCACCATGATATTTTTAATTTTATTCGCAACTCAATTTTTGTCAAAATGAATGATTATCGATCGATGCATTCGCTGCCATTAAAACATTTGTCCGGTCCGCAATCGCAGATGTTTACTTCGTGACTATTTTCTGGTGCGCAACCACAAGCGCCAATAAGGCATGTGTTGGGATAATCTGCAGCGCTCAAACAACAGGAAGATGTTGCTATTTGGCCGCCGCTCATCTGGCAACCAATAAAAGCTTCATCAAATTTTTCCTGCGTGGCAGATTCCTTATTTTTATTAACAAGAGTATAAATAACGATAGCCAAGGTCAGAAGGATAAGGATGATAATGATTACGAAATAGATTTTTTGTAAAACAGTTTTTTGAGCCATATTTTTTAATAAAGATTATTAATGAATGGTTTCATTGCGACTTTCATAGAGCCATTTTTTGAATTGCTCTTTGAGTTTTTCAGGATCATTTTGCAAGGTTTTGATAATTTCTGCTTTTTCCTCTACTAAATCTCTAAATTTAGGTGAATAAAGTTGAATCCATTCTAATTTATCTATACCCGATTCTCTAATCAAATCTCTTTGTAAAAGAATATCCCAACTAGGTTGAGTATAAGGATTATTATCAGGTTTGCTCTGAGGAATGATATCAGGCATACAACTTTATTCTATCATAAAAAGTCCAAAAGAAAAAGGTCGTCTAAAATTTAGAATGAAGCAAAAATCCGCGTACGCGGATTTTTGCTTCATTCTACTTCTTTTGCCCGCTTGCCGAAATTTTTTTCGCTAAAAATAGAATTATGATGATGTATAATATATTTATGCACAGCGTTTTTATTATAATCATCTTTTTGATAGTAAAAGCCTTTCAATGGTTAAACAGTTTTGTTTTGGCTCACCTTTTTGGTACCGAAGGAAGTAAAATAATGATAGGTATTTTTATTTTTGTAAGTGCAATATTTATATTTGGTTTTTTAGTCAAAAATTTTTTGCCTAAAGCGATAAAGTGGGCATGGATTGTTATAGTCTTTGCTTTGATAATAACTTCACAGACGAATCCTTCGTGGGTGACTATTTTTCTTGTCGGACTTTTTTTGTATGCGTTAATTGGCGCAGAAGCACAGGTTTTGCAATCAATCGCCAGCTATAAAAATATTCCACGGTTTGTGCCATTTCTGCTGACATTGCTCCCGGTCGTTATTTCCTATCAATTTCCTCAAGCACGCATCGTTACGCCACAACTTTTTTATATTATTAGTTCAATTTTCGCCTTTTTTGCTTCATATTCCGCGCGGGCCTATGGCGGAGGAAAATTTATTATTTATCAAAAAGCACCGTCTATTTGGCTTGGTTTATTTTT
>Ga0208824_1001301_pt1 | contig 22616 bp, 30 predicted proteins | sample AD_JPNTR3_MetaG_FD_184447 | JGI IMG/M metagenome (GOLD analysis project Ga0208824, IMG submission 184447) | Active sludge microbial communities of municipal wastewater-treating anaerobic digesters from Japan - AD_JPNTR3_MetaG (SPAdes) (version 2) | ecosystem: Engineered > Bioreactor > Anaerobic...
CCAAAATCGATTGCCTCCAAAAGGTTGGATTTACCGTAACTATTTGTGGAAAGTAAACTCGTAATTTTATCAAGTTTGATTTCTGAATCTAGGATATTCTTAAAACCATCGATTCTGATTTTTTCCAGTTTCAATCTAATCGCCTGGCTTTCTAATTTTATCATGTGTACTCTCATATTTTACTACCTTTCCACTAAATATGTAAGCAATTTTATCATATTTTTAGTCTTTATTGGTATTCTTTAAAAGCTAGAGGCTAAATTGCCCGCCCCCAGCTTTTATCTATTGAATACTGCCTGTCGAAGGCCGCTTTGGCCTCCTCAAGCGTTGAAAAATAATGAACCGAATAACCCCAATCAGGGTTATCCACTGACGATAGGGCATTCCACCCTACTAGGAAGACGTTTTCGTCTTCTACTAATTGAAAACAGCCATAGCTGTTTTCCAAATAATATGATTCCAGTACTTTAGCCATTTTTTATTCCTCCTTTAATATTGGGCCGTTACCGGTTTATGTTGTGTTCCTCTATTATCTTTTCTATTTCTTTTAGTTTAAGCGCAACCTCATTTAGTCGTGCAATCAATTTTAGATCCTCAGCTTTAAGGTCTCTAATTACAAAATCAAGTGTTAGTATTTCATCTGTACAACTATCAGAAAAATAAGATTGGTCACAGCATGCTAAACTACAAACTTTTTGTGCTATATCAAGTGTTAAGGGGCGCTTACCTTTTTCAATCTTTGAAATATATGTTCTATCTACATTTAGATACTTTGATAGCTCTTTTTGGCTAACTCTTAACTTCTGTCTAATATTAGCTAGCTTTTGTCCAGCCTTTTTGTAGTCATCTTTTAGACCTTTTGAATATCTTAGTTTACTCATAATATCTACCTAAGATTTCTAAAGAAGATGACTTTATTAACTTTATTTTAACCATAGTAGTTCATCCTTCATTAATTGTATATCTTCTAAAGAAAACTCTAGTAACACTGTTGGAAGAATGTTACTCTTACCTAAAACTGATTTAATTGGTGTTGAATTAGCAACAATACGATTTTTCTTATATGTGTCAATTGTTCCTTCTGCTTCTAGTATATAAACTTGAAACTTATTATAACTTGAATCCATTCTTGTAATTCTACCACAGGCTTGAATAAACTGTCTAAGCGGGAACGGAATTTCATAAAAGATTAAATTGTTTGCTCTTTGTAGATTAACTGACTCAGTGCCTGCAGAAGTAATTAATGTTACACTTCTAGGTCCAATTTTTGTTTCAACTACTTTTCTTTGTGTAGTACTAACACTACCAGAAATCTCAAAGATGTTGGTAATACCAAGTTTACTTTTTAATGCATTAAGAATATATTTTACTCTTTCGAGAGTTTCAAGATAAGAGAAGTAAATTAGTGTTGCTTCATTTCTTTCTAAGACTTCTCTAATTGTATTAATAAGAAGTACTTCCTTATCTGTGACAACATTTGGATTTTGCGTCATCTTAAACTGTGGATGTGAATTAGATACAACCATTTGTAGATCATGAAGTCTTGCACCGGCATGATTTTGTTTGCTTTTCTTTATTTTACCATTTTTATCTTTTGTACTTCTAAAAATACCATCTGCTGCATATTTATAGTATTGAAATGATTGGTCTGACATTTTAGTGGATCTATAGATAAAATCAATGTCATACTCTTTAGATTTAATAATACTTATTTTAGAAAAGCGGTCTTGCAAGATATCAAGATTTTTATAACCGACAAGCTCAAAAGTTTTCTTAAATATTTTTTGGCCATACTTGGTAATGTAGAAGCCACTTTCTTTAAATATCATATACTTATTCTTAAATGCATAAATATTTGGTGAGAATTTCGGGTCTACTAGACTTACCATATAGTAAAAGCCTTCTAAGTTATTAAGAATTGGGGTCGCAGTTAAAAACCAGATGCCAATAAACCATGGCTTAATTGTACTAACTAATTGGTATTGAATGGTGTTAGGGTCTTGCAAAACATGAGCTTCATCTGCGATTAACCAAAGATTAGGATGCTCCTTTTTAAGTACTGCAAGCTGTTCAAAAAACTTATTTCTTTTTTCGGTCTCCTTAGTTTTCTTTTCTGTTTGTTTAGAGTTCTTAGACTTAAGAATCCCTCGACCTATAGTTGAATAGTTAAAGATGTGAAATCTAGCACCAACTTGTGTTTTAATCTTTTCTGCTGTATAAATATTAAAAGGGATACCAAGAATCCCTCCTAAGGTATCTGAAAATGCTTTTACTGCACTACCAGGAAGAAGCAAGATAAAGTGAATATCATCGTCTTTTCTTGCAACAGCCTTATGAACAGCAGCAGTGATAGTTGTTAATGTCTTACCAAAACCTGTTTGTGCACAGTTAAAAAAGAAGTCATTATTAACTAAAGCGTCAACTATTTCATTTTGGTCGTCGCTAAGTATAAAGCCTTTTTTATTTTTTAATGTATAATCTTTAATCTGCTCCATAAATTACATTACCTATCAAATATACTATTGTTTTGTAAAAGTCAAGACGTTTCTTACCAGCCTCAATCTTAGTATCAAGCGCTTTAACTTTAATATTAATTGTATCAATTAGTGTTTCAATATTGCGTTTTGTCTCTCTGTCTGCTTCTAATAATTGATTTGTTAGAAAGGCTGACAAGGCAAAATAGGTAGATTTGTATTCTGTTAGTTGTTCATAGTAGATTTGGTCATGCCGATAGCAGACACCAAGTGTTTCTTTATCTTGTAACTTATGATATTCAGGAAGACCTTGTAGTTTATTTGCTTTTAGCCAGTCTGTAACAGTAGTATTAAAATCTTCAATGACAGACTTATATTCTGCAAAGTTCATAGGTTCACCTCCTTATCTAAATCCCCAGTAAACCAAATAGTCCTTTAGTTCAGTATCATCAAAATGCTTTTCAATCCATTCTGCAGTTTTTTCAAGTAAGGCTGGGTCAGTTAACATTTGAAAGACATCAAAACTACTATATGAAACAACGTCTGTTCCTTTGAATTTAACATAATCATTAAAACGGTGCCAGTATCGTTCAGTAGCTTTAATCGCACCTAAGATATCCTCTGAGAAGAACTCTTGAAAAAACTCCTCGTCATTATTATAAAAGCAATAGTCAGATAAAAATATAGCATCTGTAAAAGGCGCAGAAACTGTCTGTGCTAAATCTCTAAAAAATTCAACCAGTTCTGTCATCTTAAATGACCCAATATGCTTAATTATTTCTTCCTTTTTCATATAGTCCTCCTAAGCTTTTACATATTATATAGTGTAAAAGTTTTTATTTTGGGGCTAAAATTGTATTAATTTTAATAATTTTTTAAAAATTATTTTAATTTGTAACTATAAAAAGCAGAACTAGCTAATTAGTTCTGCTGGTTAAAAGTGCTTTATCTTCATCTGATAGCGGACTATATGCAGGTGTAAGTTTTAGAGTTTCTGGGTCTTGTTTAAACTTCCATAGTAATCCCATTGAATTACCAATTTCAAGACCAGAAATAATTGGAACTGGCGCGTTTAATATTTTATGATACATACACTTGCCCATTTCATAAACTACTTCTTCTAGGCAATCTTTGTGAACACTTAGATTAATCTCATCATGGATTGTGTTCATAAAAAATACCTTGCCTTTATATTTATCATTATTAATGATGTTATGATAGATTTTAATTAAGGCAATCTTTGTGATTTCGGCACCTAAAGATTGAATTGGGAAGTTATAGCTCCGCCGTTTTCCTGCATTTGTAATTTTTCCATATGGTGAAATAAAGTTAGCCATACGACGCTTTCTACCATAGAGATTAACAATTTCTTTGTTCTCTTGTGAATAACTTGCAAACTTATTAAGCGTTCTTTGAATTGCTGGTAGACTTGAGAAAAAAGCGTCGATATAAGACTGCGCCTCTTTTTCAGTTACACTTAATTGTTTTGCTAATGATGGAGCAGATACACCATAAACTAAACCAAAGTTTAATGATTTAGCAGCTCTTCTTTTATCTGCACTATAGTTTTCAGCTCCCCAGACTGCAACTGCTGTAGCCTTATGAATATCCTCATTATTTAGGAATGCATTAATCCATGTAGGCTCATTAGCCAGATTTGCAAGAATACGAAGTTCTTGACCACTGAAGTCTCGGGAAACCCAGTAATGTCCTTCTTCTGGCAAAAAGACCCGCCTGAAATTAAGCTCAGGACTAAGTCCTTCAATCTTACCTATTGAGTCCTCCATAATTACATCTGTAAACTCATAGCCAGCAACAGTATACTCAGGAATTGAGTTTTCATCTGCTAGCCTTACAAAGTATGTTTTTGGATGCGGTTTTGGTACTTGCTGAATATTAATTGCACCAAAAAAATCTTTTGCGGCTTTTGTTTTTTTCTTAGGCATCACTCATTCTCTCTTACAATTTTTACTTTATAGCCTAATAATTTTTCGATTTCGCCAACTGTTAGTTCTTTTGTTAGTTCTTTGCTTGGCTCTTCTTCTTTGCGTTCCCAAGTCCATTCAAAGGGGCCGCCATTTATATATGTATAATACCCTTGGTATTCAAACGGAGGATTAAATACTTTCATAACGTCATCGGTATCAGCATAGTCAGAATACCCGGTTAATAAATCTTCGTTATATTCTTCTAATGGTATATATCCGCCATCTTTTAAATTAACAAATTCTTTACCAATTAAAATATACACATTGTTTGCTCCAGCTCTCGTTTGCACTAGTGCACCTTGTTTTAAGTCGCTTTTCTTCATCGCTTGCTTGTCCTCCTTAAATTTCATTTTAAAACTCCTTTAACGCTTCAATAACAAAAGTTTTTCCTGGGAAAGAATCTCAAAAAAGATATTAGCGCAATGTATGCAGAACAAAAATGTAGAATGAATAGCATGCCGATCCTGCCTCGGCTGGTCGTTGATTTATAGCGGTTACGACCTACCCGCTATAAACGGTATGCATGTCATCTCGCCACGCTGATGCTATTCATTCCATTTTATAGTTTATTCTGTGATAAGATGTTTTATTCATTATGTTTGGTAGGAATCACACTACTTAATCTTAAAATACGATTTTTGCGTATCGATTTCATTAGTGATAGACCAGGTAAACCCGGCAAACTCAACTGCAAACTCAGGTGCATCATTTGTATCGAACTGAGTCTCAGAGTTTAAAACATCAATTACTTCTGAGAATAAGTATTTTTCAAGCTCTGGAATAGTTGCTGTTTCATATATTTTAGCCGGAACATGAATTACAAACTTATACGGGTATTCAAACTCCCGGTCGGGTGCATAAGCAAACTCGATATCATCCACTTCAATATTAATTTTATAATAATTTTGCATTAGGCCTGTCCTCCCTTTAATTAATTATCATATAATTATCATATTATATAGTGTAAAACTTCTCTTTTTGGGGTTAAAATAGAAGAATTTCCTAACATTTAGGAAGTTCTTACAACTCCGCCCATTGCTGGTTCAAAACTAATACTACCAAATTCGCTGAGTTCTGGGTAGCTTGCATTATAAACATAAACAAAAGCATACCCGTCCGCTAATTCATCATTATCAGCTTTCCATTCTGATCTATGCGATGATACATAAAATAATGAATATAAGTCACCAAAGTCAGTTGATACTTTTTGTACATGGTATACTAATGCTTCATACTCTTTTTCAAAATCAGACACCATTTGTTGCTCGGTTGTGTCAAGATGATAGAGTACTGCAGGAAAAACTCTATTAAGATACTCACTTTTATAAACGATGTCATCGTTAACAAAAGCCGTTAATACATCATCCATGACTCCTAATGCTTTTAATCTTTTAATTGCTTCTTGCTTTTGAGCTGCTTTTAAATTAATAGCCATTAATCATTACCTCCCATTAATTATTTTAATGACTTCCAGTTAACAATGGTAAGTGTACCACCAAACCATGCTTCTTTAGTTGCTCCGCAATTCTTACAAGCGACAACTGTATCTGTTGTTACAACTCTTTTGTTACTATGAATACGACTGGTGGTCTTAACTGTTTCTTTACAGTTGCACTTTGGACAAGCACTTTTATCAAAAAACATAACTTAACCTCCAATTTCCTTTACACTATATATAGTGGACAAGTTGCCAAATTGGGGTTAAAATTAAGCACTTTTATAAAAAAAATAAAATAATATGCAAAAGCATATTATTCTTTAATTAATGGTTTAGATAGCTTGCGTTCTATAATAATTTTTTTATCAATGAACGGCTTAAGCAAGTTCTTATTTAATGTTAGCACTTGGTTGTCTTTATAAACAAATATGTATTGCTCATTAATGTTTAAGAACGCTCTTACTTCTTCGTCATCTGCTAGAGTAAAACCTAAGTTTACAAGGTCTTCATCTGTACCTAAAAATACATAAGCATCCAAAGTATGTGCACCTCCTATTTTAATATATGCCGAGTCTTCAATAAAAATGACTCCGTTACTGTCTTTGTGTCTTGACTAAATTGTTGTAGGAATTGAAGTTCAGCTAGTAGGTCGTCTAATGTTTTTGTGTTTGCTATTTGATCTGAGATTCCTTTTAGCATTGCAATTGTCCTGTTCTTAATAACTTCTTGGAATCCCTCTGGCTCGAGAATCTTTTTATTTGAATACATACGTCACCCCCTGTGGAGTTTTAATTTTGTTTAAAATTGTCATCCTATCATAAACCTCAAATGTTAAGTCACCTGAAGTTTTAGAAGATGCTAGATTAAATAAAGCTTTGTTATACTCTGGAAAATACACATCGCCTTCGTACTCTTTATTAATCCTTGTTATGTACATGCGCTCAACATAAGGCAGAAGCTGCTCATATACTGAGCGCCCACCTATAACAACTAACTCACTATTAATATGGTCGTGAATTAGCTGAGGTAAGTTTGTAACAATTATTCCACCATTAGGCAGTGACTTCTCAGTTGTTAAGACAAAGTTAGTCCTATCTGGAAGAGGCCCTCCAAGTTTATCACAAATACTTAGGTAGGTGTTGTACCCCATTAATACAGACTTTCCTGTAGTTATTTTTTTAAAGTATGCTAGATCCTCTGGGTAATTCCATGGTAATGCGTTTCCTTTACCAATTAAACCATTCTTATCCATTGCTACAATTAATGATAACATATTATTTTACTAACCTTTCTATTTTATGCATTTATAAGCCCCCTGTGAGAGTTTGAAATTTGTTTTCTAATACATTTATCAATTCATTTTATTACAGACAGCCTAAATTATCTTTAAAACTCTTTCAATTGTGACAGATAGTATAATCTTATTACTTCCAGTTCTTCTTTAATTGTAGATGAATGCGTTTTCTTATATTCCATGAGTTTATCTACAATCTCACCAGTATCTTTGAAGCTGCTATATTGTTCAACAATTTTAACTGATATACCATAGGAACTAAATAACTTATATGTATTTTTTCTGGCGGCTTTGCCTGCGTTATCACTATCATTTAATAAAATGATTTTATTTGTTAATGCTTCAACTAGTGGATGATAAGTAATAGGCAAAGACACGGATTGCATTGCTACTATATTTAATGTAGGATCAAGTAATTTTAGACCTGCTAAATCTGCGACACCTTCAACTAGAATAATTGCATCCCCATACTTAAAATCTTTACTTAGATTTCCTAAGTTATAAGGAAAAGAATTGCTACCAAGTTTTAAAGGCGTAATATTTTTATTAAATGGCAGAACAAATAAATTAATGATTTTGTCCTCAATCTTGTTTGGTAGTAGAAGTACTTGACCTGCTTCTCGAATGTAATTGTTAATCGGTGTTGTATGTTTTAGAATATCATTTAAGTCCATATATTTGACTTCTAAAATATTGTTTACTCCAATGAATGTATACTTATTAGTCATTTCAAATACTTCTGGTATCGGCCTTGCTAATTGATATAATTGTTCTAAAGTCATGTCTCTCTCCTTGTATATTCTTTCATCATGTCTATAACATGCTTATATTGTCTATTTCTTTTTTCAGCATACGACCTAGCCGTTGCTGGTGTTTTCTTACGCCATTTTTTAAGGCTTCTTGCACTTGGTTTCATTATTTCTTTCACCTCATATTATATAGTGTAAAACTTTTCCTTTTGGGGTTGCTAATTATTGCTAATTAAAAAAGGTAGAACTTTTTTAGTCCTACCTAGTCTTTAAACGTTAAACCTTGTGACTCCAAATACTTAATAATTTCTAGCTTGCTTTCCTTAGTAATAGTTTCAGGAAGTTCCTCAATTATTTCTTTTAAACCTGTTGTCTCAGATTTAAAAAAGTCTTCACTAAATAACTTACTAAAGTCAGAGTCATGAAGACTCGGAAGGGAGCCTGTTATAGCTTCGTATTTAAAAACTTCTTCCGCAGGTTTAGCAGAAGTAAGCTTGATTTCTGTGTAGGACTTACTTTCAGTATTAACTAAATAAACCACAACTGAACGAGTTAAATTGTATGCCTCTTTTGTTCTACGGACCATACTTCCCGGCCTTAAAACTGTAACACCATCAATCACTTCAGGCGGGTAATACTTATGGTCATGCCCTGAGATAACCATATTAAACCCTTTTAATTCATTTTTTGTACTAAGGGATTCACCAGGTACTGTATCATTAACAGCATAATGCATTACCAAAATATTATAATAATTAGGGCTAAAAGCTATTTCTTCAAGATGTGCTAATTGATTAAAGCTTAATCCATAAATATTAACATTATTTTTCTCATCTAAGATATGATGTAGACGATCAACTACGCCAGTCTTTAATAAAAGGCTTAGTGTTGTTGTATCAAAGTAATCATAACTGTTATACTTTAAGTCATGATTGCCTACTAATGTTTTAACTTTAATAGAGTGCTGCTTAAACTGATTAAGTATATTAACTAGCTCGTGTAAGTAAATTAATGATTGATCTAGCTTATCAAAAAAGTCACCAGTAAAAATAACCTGTGAAACATCATTCTTGATTGCAATATCTAAGATTTCATTTAATTTTGCAAGAGATATAGCTCTGTAATCATCAAGTCTTGAGACAGGTGTTACAGAGTCAAAATGAGGATCACCAACAAATATAACTTTCATTATCTATAACCTGTGCTGCCAAAAGCAGCAGAGCCCCTTTCTTTTAAATCTTCTTTAACAAATTCGGCTAATAAGCATGGTACTATGACTAGTTGTGCTACTTTGTCACCATCTTTAATTATAATTTCTTTTTCAGTTGTATTATGTAGTATTGCATGAATTTCACCACGATAACCTGAATCAACAGGTACCATCTCTGCTGTAATACCACGAACTCCAGCCATTCCAGATCTAGGTGCAATAAAACCAACAAAGCCATCTGGTATTTCTAAACCAAAACCTAATGGTACTTTAGTTATAGTATATGGTGGAATTATTATTTCATTGCTATTATATTTATGATACGGAATACATGCGAACACGTCTGCACCAGCATCATTATAGTGTGCTCTCACTGGAGCTTTACCACCAAAATCGATTAGTTTAATCTTCATATTTTGTGTCCTCCTTTATTTTATTATTCTCTTTCTTCTTTTCCACTTGACAAACGGCCCGTTGCTGTAACACCAAGTCGATAATTAATTCTAATACGACCATCATTATCTTCAAGTTGTTCTAACAAACTTCCAAAGAACGTATTACTTAGTTTGTCTAATGTGGCTCTTTCAGCAAATAAGTCAAGCCATTTAGGGTAGTCTCTGCCTTCTTCTTTTAGTTGTTCAATCATTGCCGTAATTTGTTTTGTGCCTGTTGCCATATTTCCAGTTTCAGTTTTTTCGCCAGTATCAAGCCCAAAACTTTTTAGTAGTGCTGCCTTTTGTATGGGGCTATTCAAATTAACATCGCCAATATAACTTTTAATTTCATCATCAAGCTCTTTTAGTCTTGTAGTAATATATTGATATTGTTCTAGTAAGAATTGTTTATCAATTCTCATGGCGTGGTTTTCTAGTCTCATTAATATAAATAATAACATCTGATCAATTTGACCGGCAATACCAAACTCTTGATAATATTTATAAGTAGCTTCGCCTAGCTCAAATGTAGATATGGCGTCTTGTGCAGCATAGAATAAACCAACTTTAGGATCAATTAAAGAAAAGTTAACCTCTTTAATTCCTGATGCTTTTAAAACATCTTCTAGTTCATCACGATAATAACCTAAGAAGTGCTTTTCTAGTTCTTTTAGTTTATGTTCTCTATACTCTGGGTCTGCAAAATGGGCGTTTAACTGTGCGTCCATAAGTTTAATACCATCTAAACTGTAGTTATACTCAGTTGGATCATCTGTATATTCAAGCATCCTCACGTCAAACCTGGAGTTAAACATATAAACTAAATCGGCCCTTAGTAATGCTTGATGAATAATTCTTAGTGCATCTAAACCTAGGTTATATTCAGCAAATTGTTCATTGTGTGCAATTGGAATATAGTAACCGACTTTAGGCTCAACACAGATGCTGGCACCTACAATATAGTCTATCTCAGGGTTTAATCCAGTAGTTTCAGTATCAAACGCCATTTTTAAGTTAGGCCTATCTAGTATTTCTTTTAGTTCATTTAAAGATTTAATTAAACCGTATGAGTACTCAGTTGTAAAATTGTATGCTCTTAAGCATGTTTCACTAACTGGTTCAGGAACTTTTTTATTCTTTACTTGTATTAGTTTATATTGAATAATTTTAATTGTAACAGAAAAATCACTAGTTGGAACTGCACCAAAATAATATGGGCTTTCTCTGTTCATGTACTTATCAAAATCAATATACTTAATTAGCTCCCTAGTAATCGTTAAAACTAAGTCTTCTCTAGTTGTAATGTTTCCTACAAGAACTTCAAATGTAATATCGTAATTATCAAGAGGCTCATCTATCTTGTCAAGTTGGTAAGCAAAAGGAAAAGATAACCGCTTAGGCGCGGCTGGAACCCAATGTCTATATATTAAATCTTTTTTACTCAATCTATCACCTTTATTCTAGCTGCTAAGTTTTTAATATCTTGTGAAGGTACATACTTAACAACTGCTTTTTTAGATGGGCCTTTAGCAATACCTTTTAATTCAAAGCGTCCAATATCATGAATGACTAATAACTGAGAACCATGCTTACTTGAAAGATGGGTGCCTTGTCCCTGGTATTTAATTTCATCATTTCTTTCAATTAAAATCCTAAATGGTATTTTATAGACTTCTTTAAAGATTTCCCAAGCGCGCTCTCTAGATGTCCTTACGCCTACACTAAATAAAAAATCTTTAACTGCATCAATAAGCTCATTCGTGTCTTTATCAACTTTTTGTAACCTGTCTAACATATAACCTCCGCATAGTATTACTCGTATTATATAGTGTAAAACTTTTCATTTTGGGGTTAAAATTAAAAAATTATTAAAAAAGTCCTCTACCAAAAAGTGATAGAGGATTTTTTATTGTCATATTATATAGTGTAGAACTTTTTCTTTTGGGGTTACGCACCATTACTTAATGTAGATCTGCTCTCTTCATTAATAATTAGTTTTACCGATTTGATAACCTTCATAGTCCTCATCAGGATCTTTAAACCCAAGTTTTCTAGCAGTTTCTTTATCAATAACATATCCTTGACGCTCTTTTAAGTATTCTTGATACTCTTCTCTATCTTTTGGTGGTCTCGGATACATAATATAATCACTACCCAATTTCTCAATTACCCAACCCTGTTTAATCTTATCTCTTAAATTATTAATGTCTGTTTTAGACCAACCAAATCTAACTTGTTCGTCTTCAACCGCTACTTCTGGATATTCAATTTCACTAGGATCAATTTGATTCTTCTTCCGATCAAGATATTTATTTACACCATTATTTAATGTAGACTTAAGGTATCTCATAAGCATCCGTTTTTCTTCAGGTGTAAGCGTATTTGCTCTCTTCATTAATTTTTGGAATACTTCATGAGCTTTAGTTCCAATATACGATGATGCTGCGTTATGACTGTAGTACTTATGCTGGTTTGGTAGAGGTGGTGACAAAATTTGGGCAATGTCTTTGTAGTCTAAACCGGCTAGTAAAAGTTCTGCTATAAGTTGGTCGTTTGCTAAAACTTCTTCATCATCTATTTTCAAAGCATATTTATGTTTTCTTGTTTTGTATGGAATGGGCGACAAACTTTGAACAAGCTTATCTGCAACTTCGCGTCCAAGCGCAGTGTCAACTTCTGCATCAAGCTCTTCCGAGGGTGTCGGAATATTACTAGTGGAGAGCGCGGTTCTAATACTATGCGGTGTTTCTTCATCAGTATCTGACTCATTCGCTGGAATGTATCTTGCGCGATATTTACTTGTTACTTGTAGAGTATTACGAAGGAACCAGCCACTTATCATTCCATAAACCATGGGTCTTAATTGTTCTTCTGTCTTACCTTCAAAGTATCCTTGTTCGTATTTTTCATAGATATAGATAGCTGCGTCTTGCCGAAACTCATCTAATGTATAAAGCGTGTTATCCCATCTTTTAGTACGATAAATACTTGGAGCTACATCATAAGCAATAGAAATGACGGTTTCTAAGGTGCTATCTAGGGGTTCTACTGTTTGATTTTCTGGCATAGCTAAAATCTCCTTTACTTTTTATAAACGATTTCATTATTTATAATAAACGGTTTATAGCTCCGTGATTCATGCCTGACTTGAGAACGACTTAATCTAATGATATTATCTTGAATAGGCTTTGTCACTCTGCTACCGCTTTCTGCTTTTGGCAGTTTTTCGCCTTCAACAATCCAAAAGTTATTACCAGCCGCTTCAGCAACTGTAAAGTAGCGCTTATTATTTAAGTTAAAGCTGTCTATTAGTTGAGTACCATTATTCTTACGAATTAGTTCGCCAGTTTCACTGATAAGCTTTTTAGCAACTCCTGGTAGCATTGATAGAGCTTCATAAATACTTTTATTATCTACTTCAATTACAAGTATATTGTGATAAAATTTCTTGCGAATATTTTCTCTAATAATACGAGGTGTTTCTGCGTGAAGTTTCTTAAGGAGATTTTCAAGTGCCGTAGTTTGCTTCTTAAACTTCTTATAAGCTTCTTCATTAACTTGCATGTTAGGATCAAGAAAGACATTACTTGAGCCTGCATCAGTTGGTGCTTTAATGTCTGAAAAGAAGTTAGCAGGATCTGAAGCGCCCGTTGTTGGCATAGAAACGCCATCGCCAAGACCAAGTGAGCCTTCTGTATCTTTAGATTTATCTTGGTCTTTCTTTTCTTTTTCTTTAGCAAGTGCGCCAGTTAATTCATAAGTAGCTAAACTATTACCAGCGTAGAGATATGCTCTCTTAATTAAGTTTTGAAGTTCTGCGTTATCGGAATTAAAACCATAGACTTCAGCATATAATGAAAACTCTGTATTTTTAAGTGCAAGTGTTTCTGGGTCTTCTGTTAGGACTTCATAAGTATCAATAACATTTTGTGGGAACACTAGAGCAACATCATTAGCCTGTTTAAGTAATACAATTTTAACAAGGACATCTCCTGCAACAATTACGGGAAGCTGTGTATAATAAACTTGAATATCAAAGTTATTATATGTGTCAACACTATCTTCGATTAAATCAAGGCTATTAATTATGTTAAAGAACTGTTCTTTACTTAACAAGTTACTATTTAGTAATTGCTTAACTAATTGTGCAAATGATTTTATTTTATTAGCCATTTAGTTCACCTACTTGCTTTTTTTAACACTGCTAACAAAGCGCGCATTCGCTGGTAAACCGCTATTCGCATTAAACTTATCAGCGTTAACCGCATCCCTTATTTCTTCATCAGTGTGTCCATTGCGGAGAATGTCTTTAACTTCGTCAACTTGATCTGTAATAATATGTTGAATAATACTACCACTTAAAGCATCTGGATGGACAACTAGCGGTACACCATTATTTAAGTACATGGCTGAGTCTTCCTTTGTTGGGTCATAGTCTGGGTTCTTAGTTAGTGTAAATGGGAGGACTAATGTATTAATATAAGATTGTGCAAAAGCATACTTACCAATTACCTTAGTTTTCTTAGGGAGAATAACTGTTCTAAGCTGCATTGCACCTTTAAATAGGCCTTCAGGAATAACTGCTATATTTGCTTCGGATAAATCAAGAATACGAGTACCTAGAATAATTGTAGCTCCAGTATGAGGCACACTTGTGCCAACAGGAGAATAATTGAACATAGAGCTAGTAATAGTACCTACTTTAGGACCGACTACAACTTTTGCTGGGGCATACTTAAACTTTAGATCACTATCAATACCTTCAACATAATCTGGCATTACATACTCTGTTGGAACAGTGCTTTCTTGTGTTTTAGACTTAAGCGTACAGAACCCACGAATATCAAGTTTAGTTAGTATATTATTCTCAATTCTTACAAAGCCTTCTTCAGTATAAGCTGGACGTTTTAATTCATAAGCAGGGTCCTCTGTTGCTTTTTTATCTTGTGGGTCTGGTGCGAAGAGATGATCATAAATTGATGGTAAGTATTTTAAACTCCGTGGTTTTCTAAACTTACCTGCTAATTCTTCGTCGTCATCTAATGGAACACCAATTTGTAATTTTTGAAGTGACGCAGGCGAAGAAAGCTCCAGAGCACCAAACTCAATAATCTCTGTTGTATCTGGGAGAATGACTGTTCTAATCTTTGGTAAGCCTCTTAATGCATGCTTGCGTAGGACTCTAAGTGATGGTGGGAAAATAATTGTCTTAAGATTCGTTGAGCCTTCAAAAGCGTCTGCTGCTACCTCAGTAACACCTAGTGGAACATTAAAGTTGTCTTCACTTGTAATTGCATACTCAAGGACACCACCAGCGACTTTTATGCCGCGGCGTTGATTATAATCAGGGTAGTCATAAGACATTGCTGGTTTTAAAATATCAGTACGACCGGATCTCGCGCCCCCTGGGTTATTGTTAAAGTTATGTGGCCCCGTATTAGGATGTGAATATTTACCTAGAGAATCCCATAAGAATAGTTCACCAAAATAGTAGTTTCTTGGGTCTTCTTGGCCGCTACGCGTACGCGTAATATCAGAAAACATTTCAAGCGCTTTTATAACAAAGTCTCTAACAGTACTATCAGAGGCTGTTACTGTTTCTTCCATTTCTGGACTATATGGTATACCAGCTATTAAACATAGAAGATTAATAAGTGACTTTTTAGAGTAAGTTATAAACCATTTATCCCTAGGGTTTGATTTTTGTGAAGAGAAATAATCACTATCACCGTGAATACAATAAGTCGTATTGAAGAGTTGGGCTCTATTAATTGACTTTAAGAGCTCCATAACTGGGTGGCCACTAAAGCGGCTTTGATAGTACGTGTGGAATTCACGACTAACTTCTTTATTAGGGATTTCGTATGTTATCCAGTTGTCATCTTGGTTAACAATGTACTTGTCAAATCTAGGTGCTTCTGGAAATGGTGAAGTATCAGGTCCTGTTTCTATGGCTTCTTCTTCTTGTTTTTTAGTAATAGATACCTCAGTATCTAAATCTGAGTCACCAATATACTCAAAGTTAATATCGTACTGTCTTAAGAACTTAGGAGAGTGCATTACATTTAGTATTGCTTCAACGAATACTCGAGGATGCTTAATCGCTTCATCTAAGTTTTTGATTAGTCCTTTTGGATTGCCTTTTTTAAATGAGCCCGTTAAGTTAAAATATGGAGCTTCTAAAAGATTATTCTTTTTTAATGCTACATAAAACTTAATGATATACAAAGCTGAAATATCTTCGAAACCAAGGTCTTCTGTTAGTACTTTAAAGAGTTTATTAAGCTTATTTGCAAATAATTCTTTATTAGATAATTTAACAGGCGCAGCTTCTTCTAAGATATACATTATTCTTTTTTTCTTTGCCATTATAATCCAAATCTCGCTTTCACATGATCTACATAGTATGCTAACTCTTTAACAGTTTCTGGTGTTAACTCTTTCCCTTCAATTTGTTCAAGCTCATCAACCGTCAATAATAACTTTATGTCTTGCCCAAAGAGAGTTCTAGTAAGTGTGTATGACTCACCTACTACTTCCAGCGTATAAGTAGTTTCACCAGATACATAGGTTACTTTGGTTGGTTCATTTGTGAGTGCTTCAGTAATATACTGTTTAACTTTCGGGGATATAGTAACTTTTCCATTTTCATTAATTTTTACGCCTGCGTCTTGCAAGTTGTAGATTAGATTAAATGCTTTTTCCATATTTTTCTTATTTAGCTTCATATTTAGTTACCTCGCTTACTTAAGTATTTTTGATACTTGTTAAACATTGTTTTCTTTGGTTGAACTCTTACTTCTTCTGGTGTTACTTCTGGTTCAGGCTCTGGTGTTACTTCTGGCTCAGGCTGAACACGATTTTGATACGCGTAAAGGCAATCATTGTACTCCGCTAGTATATTGTTTTCTTCTGTGGTTAACTCTGGAATATGCCTTGTTTGTTCTGGTGGGACAGCTCCCTCTGGATAATGTTTTAAGTGTTCTAGACCGACAGCGAAGACTAAAGCCTGGTCTAAATACATAGGGGCTTCATCTGGTCCAACAGTGATTTGTGTACCATCTTGAGAAGTTAGTGTTTTAACTTCACCGGTGTCTATAATTTCTTCCATCATGTCAATTTGATTATTAATAGCCCTGCTTATATTGTCAAGTGTGTATTGTCTAAGTAACTCCTGTAGTTGAGCATGCTGTGCTCCAACGAGTTCTGGGTCTAAATTATTAATTATATAATAATACTCAGGTTTTAGCATAGTTCCTCCTTTGTAGTTATAACATAAAAAGAAAAACTCTATAAGGAAAATATAGAGTTTTCATAAGGCCTCTGTTTATTCCTTATATGTAACGTATAGATTAATTATTCTGGTAATATAATATTATTACGAATATTATTAACTAGCTCTATACTTAAATAAGAAGCCTCCCACACCATCTTAAGAAACATGTCTCGTGTGTACTCATTGTTTCCATAGGGTGTATCTTCAACTAAGTACTTATAATCCTCAATAAACCATTTAACAAAATCAAGCGTATTATACTTTTTAGCAGCTTTGGCTTTGGCTAACATTGTGTTTAATAGTTTGTTTTTAACGCTAGGACTATGCAAGTACTCTTTAAACTTCATGAGAATGTGATTAGTAGGTTGTGGATTTTTTAAGAGCTTTCTTAGCTCGATTTCTGTCATATGTCCTCCTTAATGTTAACGAGACGCGACAAAGACTCCTTTAGTTTGTAACTCTTCTTCTAGTGTTTTTAGTTTTTCGTTTGCTTCATTGAGTAGGGTGTCTGCATTTGTCTTTGCTGGGTTAGAGTCAACTACAAACTTGCCGCGGACTTGAGCGAGCTGGCGTTTTGATAGTGCGATTGTATACTCTAAAACCCAACGTAGCCAAGATCCATCTGAGATAGAATCAATCCTGATAGTCTTTGGAATATAAGCAACTGTAATATCACCAAAGTAATTATCAACAAAGAGGGTATCTCCTATAATTTTTGCGTTTCGACCTAAAATTGATTCTAGTAGGGACAGCCGCTGGATCATATTAGAGTACGCATTGATTTGGTCGCTAAGAAGCGTGCCTAGATTATAATACATTGATCCTAGGCCTAATAATGCTGCGTCGGCTCTCATAACATTAGTAGTTGGGTAAACGGCTACAACTATTGATACACCGTCTTTGTCAATATCATTTAGTTTGACAAAGCCACCTGTAGTACCAGACCCGCTTCTTCGTAGTGTGACCGTAGTATATGACGGTAAGGAATAGTATGCACTCATAGTCATTAGAGCTCTTGATATATTTCTATCAATTACGTCGTCTGGTAGTTCAAGGTTGACTATGCTTAAACCTAGTTCATCTTTAACTATTTGTCTTGCTTGTGATTGAGTTATCATAGTCGACTGCCTCCTACATTATATAATATACCTGTTGTGTGTTTTTAATTGTTATAATCGATAAACTCAAAGTTTAATGAAAGGAGGTCACCAGTGTTAGTGTCCACTTTTAATGTCAGAATAAGAGCGCCTACTTCAGAATGAAGATTGTTTCTGCTCATCCAATTTGATTGTCTTTGGAAGCTGGCTGGGTAGAAAGCGTGCATACCATCATGTTTTAAATATGCAAACTTATGGTAATGCCCCAAGATATTAATCTTAGAACGCTTGTCCTCACCATGTGCTAAGAACTGCTGAAGTTTACCAAAGATATTAGATGATGTTCCATCATTAGGATGGAACAAAGTTAAGTCAAGCTTAGGTGTTAGCCAAATACGAGCAAAGCTATTACCTAGGAACTTAACGTCTGGTCTAATTCTTGTGAATGTTTTAACAATGTCAGCTAGGCCTTCAACCATATACCATTCATCGTGGTTACCACTGATAACAAGTGTTTCTACACCATCACGTTTAGGAAACACTCTTTCACCATAGTTTAACTGGGCTTGAAAACCAATTGCTTTATTATTAAGGAAAACTTCAGGACGTTCTCGTTTAAAGCCCTCAAAAAGGTCTCCACAATGTAGAACCGTTTTAATACCACGTTCTACCATAAGATCATAAAAATGATTAAGTGCTTCTTCATTACAGTACTCACTTCCGATATGCGTATCGGAAATGATCCCTAATGTAATTGTAGAGGCATTTTTCCATTTGTCAGAGATATCATACTCATTATTGGTATCTCTAGCTCTTTTAAAGATTTGAGCAAAGACTTCTCCACCCTCTGACCAGATCTTAATTTGTGAGTACCCTTCTAATTGTAACTTAGTAAGTGTTAATAGAATGTAATCGGCTGGTACATCAAGGTAGTTAGCAAGCTGGTTGATACTTGCTTTTGTTCTAAGTCTTGGTAATAGCCTGTCTTTTAAACTAGTTCTGCCGGCTAGCGTGTCATTAGTTTTCGCTCTAATTACATCTGGGTTTTCAAATGTTTTACCATGGCGTCTGTAGACACTACGCACACCCTCATATGTAATGCTCTTATGTGGGTATAACTTTTTTACACGATATGCGACTTCGGCCCAACTAAACTTACCAAACTCATTTTTTACTTCTTTTGTAATCTTAAGAACTGTATTAATATATTGTTGTTTATTCCGCATTTTTCCTATTTTTCCTTATAGAATGTTTTTGAGTAAATATTTCCCAATAGTTATTTTCTTTTAAGAAATCAATGAAATCAGTTATGACCTTTTTAACAGTGTCTTCTAGCGCTTCAGGCCTAGGCTTGTCCACTATATGAATATCTGTAATTGTATCATCTGGTCCTTCAGCAACTAGATAATAAAAGTTTGTCACATCTGGGAATAAATACAAATAAAACAAATGCTGAACACTATTATTATAAGTATCCTCTTTAAATACACTAGTGCGCTTAATATCATAAATCCGTTTTTTAGTTGGATCAAAAACATCAAGTTTTCCAGAAAGAAAGATCTTAAACTCAGGGAACTCTAAAGTTTTGTTTCCCCATTGCTGCTTAGGAAGCTCACTAACTAGTTGTGATAGTTTACCATGTTTACCTTCAAAAACTTCTTGCTCAAACCTGTTCCCACGCTCTGTCCATTTGTTTGGTTTAAAGACCTTATTTAATGTATCTTCAAATGATTGCTTTGACTGGTCACTAGGAAACTGTTTGTAGTATAAGTAGCTGTTAACTATTGTAGCAGATACTTTATACGTTGGTTTTTGATCCATTATCCTGTTCTCCTTTTTCTGCTTGGGCTTTATAATATGCGTCTAATGCTGCATCAATTTGTTTATCAATATCTTTAGGAAGGCCATTCTTACTCTTAGCTTTAGCTGTACTTTTTTCTAAAACTTTACTTAATAGTTCTTGAGGACTATAAGGCAATGTAATGTCTGCTAGTTTAATTAGATATTCAAGTAGCTCAACAATTTCAAACACTGCATATGCTTGTGCTAAGTCAGGGTCAACCTGAAAGTTCTTAGTAAACTTGTTTGTAATATTAACAACCATTTTTTGAGCTTTAGCTGTTGGTTTACCTAGCATGTAAATATCTGCAAGAATAATTGGTATAACACTCAGAGCTTGTGTAGTGTTACGTTTGAAGAGGCTTTGAAAGACCGCTGTAATTTCTGCACCAATATCTAAACGAATATCATGCTCTTTAAATGTTTCTAAATCATCATTCCAGGTTGCTTGTGCTTCCGCTGAAAAATGTGATTTGTACTGTTCTGGAATTGCCTCCCATTTTAAGTATGTAAATAGACGATAGATGCCAATAACAATTAGAGGGTTATTTGACCATTCTCTAACTTTTCTTAGTATTGCTTTTTCTGTTCTCAACTTGTTTCAACTCCTTGTCTTGCCCGAATAGTATTCTACAACATATATAGTGTAAAAATTTGGTAATTGGGGTTATACTTTTAATTCCCTTTTAGCATATTAACTAAGTTATCAATTGCTCTTTGTACTGGGTCGTTTATGTCAGGGCCATTATTTTTATTTATCTCTACAAAGGCTTTGAGTAAATCGTAGTCAGATGAGGAGTTCTTTTCTTGTGATTTAATAGCGTTATATACAGCACCAGCAACGGCGTCAGATACGTCCTTCGCTCCATCTTTAGGGTGGTCAATCTTCTTAGCACCTGCAAAGTAGATAAGCCCAAACAGCTGATCTTTGAAGAACTCGTAGTTATAAATATTAATGCGTCCTTCATCAAATAGGCTAGCTAATGTAAAGTAAGGCTCAGAAGTTCTGTCTACTGATAGATTAGCTGTCTTAATACCAAAGTCTGAAAGCTCTTGAAGCATCTGAGCACTTTGGAATTGGTCGGCCGTAACTAGTGCAATGTTAAGCCTGTAAACCTGCTGTAGATATATAATAAAGTCACGTATCTTAGGTAGAGATATTCTATTCGGTTTTTTAGGTGGTTTAATTCTTAACATGAAGTCTACAGTAATAACTGGAACTGTTGCTTCAAATTGATCTGGGTCTCCATACTTTATTTGGTCTTCTGTCTTTTGCTTCTGATAGATTGGTTTATGGCCTGAGATATGCGCCATTGCAATACCTGTGGCGTCACCTGATAGTGACAAGTCAAGATGAATAAACCTTGGGGCATGTGGATTTGCAAAGCGGTACTCTGGGTCTAAATAGAAGTTAAGTGGCATATAGCCTTCTTCAAAGCTATTAGAAGTATTAGATAGTGGTATGTCTTGCCTAATAAACGGGTGACGCAACTCTTCTTTAACTGCTGCAGTATAGGCGGCATAATTTCTAAAGAACTTACTAAGTGAAGCTACAGAGTATCCAGCGAGAGATTGTAGGCCCTCAATAATATTTAAAGTGAAGACATCATAGTGTTCAATTGGAATAGTGAGGACTACTTGTTGTACTTCAGTTGGAAGCGTGTCGTATAAATCAATGGGTGCTTTTGCTGAACCTAGCGTTTCTGGTGTAAGGAGTTGCTTTCCAAACGCATGAAGAACAATGTTCAAGTCTTCAAATGTATTGATAATAAATGGTTCAAGGTTATTGCCACCTGCAAAAACTAGAAACCGTTTACCACAGTAGGCTTCAGGCTTAACATCCCACAGAGCCGGGGAATAGATTTTGGTGTTCTTGCTATGCCTATGTTTTTGAATTACCTCTTCTGTAAAGGATCCAACGTGTGTTGAAGAGGACACTAGAATTGTTAAGGAGTGATTTTTGCCTCCTACAATAAAACGGGTTTGTGCGCGAGTTACTAATTGTGAGTAGAGCTCTAAGACTTTCTTATTGACGTTATAGTCGTTGCCTTTTGTTGCGGCTTGCTCCCTAAAGTTTGCTTCGTCAAGAATTGCTCCGATCATATCGAGACCTATAAAGTGACTATGCGTTGATCCTACTGTTACAAACATTCTTTCTTCTGGCCATATAAGCGCAGAGTCAATTCCGGACTTACGTTTGAAGTTATCCCTAAAATAAGGAATGTCATCTAACCATTCTGTAAGTTTTGCAAAACCTGAGTTCATAGCTTGGTCTTTTGTAATAGAAAGATAAGCGAAAGCAATTCTTGAGATTGCGTCTAAGTTAAACAAGCGAGCAATATTTTCATAACAAGATAGCTCGTAGATTTTTCTTATAATAACAAGAATGGCAAAAGTAGTTTTACCAACACCTTGTGCCCCGGTTAAAATCAGCTGATTAATTGGGGTTTCAGAATCAAACACTTCGATCAATGCTTTTTTCCAGTAGTCGTAGAGAGTATTAACACTGTTACCAACGTAGTACGGGTTATTTACCCATTCACGAATTGGAACAATAGGTCTAATTAGTTTAGCCTCAAGTTTTGATAGAGCCTTAGCTTGCATATATGCACTTCTAATTGACTCTATCTCTTCTTTAGAATAAATATCTACCAGGTTTTTTAATAATTCATCGAATTGCTTGTTTGAACTCATTAGCTTAGTATTGGAATTCATACTTTTGCCTCCTTAGTTATTAAAGCTCAATCATTAGTTGTAATTTTGGTATGCTATCTGGAGCTGCATTTTCTGGGTCATACTGTGTCATGAATTGAGTTT
>Ga0208824_1001304_pt1 | contig 22590 bp, 16 predicted proteins | sample AD_JPNTR3_MetaG_FD_184447 | JGI IMG/M metagenome (GOLD analysis project Ga0208824, IMG submission 184447) | Active sludge microbial communities of municipal wastewater-treating anaerobic digesters from Japan - AD_JPNTR3_MetaG (SPAdes) (version 2) | ecosystem: Engineered > Bioreactor > Anaerobic...
CTTACCTGATTTAACCGCTTCGAGGATAGCCTGCGACTGATTTGGGTTCCCGGGCATCAGAAGGTCGTTACCGGCTAACATCATGGCAACAGCATCTCTGCCGCCAAACCAGTCGGTCATTACAAAGCCTTTGAAACCCCAGTCATTCCTGAGAACCTTTGTTATAAGGTCGTAATTTTCCGGTGCATAAGTTCCATTGATAAGGTTGTATGAAGACATTATGGTCCATGGCTGGGCTTCATTGACGGCAATGCCGAAGCCTTTAAGGTATATTTCGCGTAATGCCCGCTGGCTTACAATTGTATTGAGAGAATTTCGATTCGTCTCAGCGTTGTTAGCAGCATAATGTTTTGCAGAGGTACCAACACCATTTGACTGAATGCCTTTGATAATTGCTGCTGCCATTTTACCAGTCACAAGCGGGTCTTCGGAGTAATATTCAAAGTTTCTTCCGCACAGTGGGTTTCTGTGGATATTCATTCCCGGGCCAAGGATAATATCCACACCATATTCAAGCACTTCCTTTCCCATTGCCTGACCCACTTTGTTAACGAGGTCGACATCCCATGTTGATGCCAGAAGTGTTGCTACGGGGAAAGCTGTGCAATAATAGGTATTGGGGTCGTTTGGACGGGTAGGGCTGATTCTCAGTCCGGCCGGGCCGTCAGCAACCACTATTGAAGGAATTCCAAGCCGGGGAACTGCATGTGTAGAACCCGCAGCACCCGGGATAATGTCCTGTGTTTCACCTATCACCGGAGCTTGCTGCTGTTGCTGCTGTGGCCGTTGCTGTTGCCCCTGTCCTCCCGTTGGAGGAGCACCTGGCATCCTCATGCCTGCTCCAACAACAATTGAAACCTTTTCTTCAAGAGTCATGGAAGAAACCACCTTCTTCACCGGGTCTTTACCCAGCTGTGGAAGCTGCTGTGCAAATCCATCAAAAAATATTACAACTGCAACTAATAATACAATAAGTTTTCTGTTCATAATAATCTGATTTTTAATATTTTATATGTTATTAATTATCAAAAAATTACTTATATTGCAAATTTAAGCATCTTTTAAATACCGCTTGCCCTATTTTTTAAATCTACTACCTCTCCTGTTTTCGACCTCACTTTTTCAATACCCTCTATCCCCGTAGCAGGGGAGAATTATCTGGTTGGGCTACAGGGAAGGCTCCTCTTCTTTAGTGTTGCCAGGAAGGGCAAAATTATATAAAGTCCGGTTGATTTATTTGAACAGCAGTGGTGCAAATTCTGAAAGGTATATTCTCCAGTTTGCCCATGTATGGCCTCCGGTGCTTTCGCGGTAAACATATTTGAAGTTATTTTTATCCAGGAAATTACGGAAGTTTATCACGCTTTGATACAGAAAATCATCTTTTCCGCATCCAATCCAGTAGAGTTTGTAGCCGCTCTTTTGAAGGGCAATCAGTTTGCTTTCCCTTTCTTTCTCGAGCTCTTCAACATTCTGGTCTCTCTGTCTCAGGTTCATGAGTCCCATGCTGAAAACGCCTATATAACCGAACATTCCGGGATTATCGAATGTGATAGTCTGGGTATGGGCACCTCCCATTGAAAGTCCGGCAATTGCAGTATTGTCTCTTCCTGTAAGTACTCTGTAATTCTTTTCAATGTATGGTTTTACATCCTTTACCAGATGTTCTTCAAACTTTCCGGCATATCTCTGATATGCTTCGAGGCTCTGCATGTCCTGTGCCGGTACAGGTGGCACCTCGTTCTGAGCGCCAGCCTGGTTAGCATTACCGTTTGTCATGACCACAATCATAGGTTTTGCCTTACCCTGTGCGATAAGGTTATCGAGTATCTGTGCGGCGCGGCCCATGTTTGTCCATGCATCCTCATCACCTCCGGCACCATGCAGGAGATAAAAGACCGGGTATTTCCCCTTTCCTGTCTCATAACCAGCTGGAGTATAAACATACATTCTGCGTTCCATCCCAAGGACAGACGATTTATACCACACCTTCGACACATTTCCGTGGGGAACATCATGTTTATGAATGTACAGATCCGATTCCGGACCCGGTACGATAAAGAAATTCTGGTAACGTGCTCCATCTCGCCTTACAAGAACATTATTCGGGTCAATTGCCGTTACACCGTCAACTATGAAAGAATAACCATATAGTTCAGGCTTTAGCGGACCAACTGTCAGTGAAAAAAGACCTGTATCATTTTTAACCATAGCTTCTGATGCGCCGAATCCGCTCTGCCATTCACCAGTGACAACCACCGTTGTGGCATTTCTTGCATACAATCTGAAAGTCACCTTATTGTCAGGGTGAATTTCAGGTGATATGATTCTTGCGGGAGCCCGCATCTGTGGCCTTGCAGCTGGTGCAGCAGGACGATCCTGGGCCCCGCTGTTCAATACTGCAATAAAAATTGTAAAAAACGTTACGAGTGCCGGTTTAAAGTTTTTCATATGCAAATTATTTTATAAATTATTGATAAATAGATTTTTATTAACTCTTTGCTATGCCCCCAACATTATGCAGGGTGAAAAAGGTGATGATTAAATTTAATAAGTTTCAATTTAAGACATGTCTGGTGTTATACTGGCAAAGCTTTTCTGGCTTCGCGGTCGGGGTCGTTTTTCACCTCGCTAACATCGTCGAGCACCATTACCTCGCCATTTTCCGGGGTGTATCTCGGCCAGTGCGGTAGTCCGCCGCCGTCGGGATTGCCTGTGCGCATAAACTGCAGGAGTGCTCCTGACATCTTCTCTGAGAGCTTTCTGGGACGTGGTCCTCCGCCTGTATGTGTCAGCATCAGGTCGGTGTTATAGAACCAGAAGCATATGTCGGAGCAGTGGAATGCCCGTAAACGTCCGTCGAAGAGGGGTGGCTGCCAGCAGAACCATGCCACATAAACCGGAGCGGGCTGCTTCGATTTGGCATTTGCCAGTGTAACAACACTCTGGCGTATACTCATCACCATTGACCATATCTCGACGGGCTTCTTATCGGGAAAAGCCTTTGCATAGGCTTCAACAACCTCTTTTGCCTTCTCACCGTAGCCCGAGCTGAAGCCTGCCCTCTGCTTCACCCTTTCAACCACCTCATCGAGTGTTATATTCTCAAGTGAGGCATCATCGCGGCTTGGAGATATCTCGTTAAGAGTAGAACAAATAATCATAGGTATGTCCGATGCAAGTGGTGTAGCTTCGGGGTGGTATGGATGCTGGGGTAGAATGACTCCGTCGACGCATGGATTAAACCCTCTTCTCATACCTCCGGATGCAGGAGCCGATTCGGCTGCCAGTTTTGTGGCAGCACGATTTGCAAGCTGATAATATTCCTGCCATGGCATCTCATGCAGTTTGCCGATTTCTTCAGGTTTTAACCCTGCTTCCTTCAGTATGTATTCGCCAAGTTTTTCGGAATAATCTTTATCGCCCGACATCACACCTGCACCGCTCAGTACAACGGCTTTATGGAAAAGACCTTTTGCTGCTGGCATGGCTGTGAGTGTAGTTACCTTGGCACCACCTCCCGATTGTCCCATAATTGTTACATTACCAGGGTCGCCTCCAAAGTTTTCGATATTATCGCGTACCCATTCAAGTGCAGCAACTATATCAAGCATTCCGACATTACCAGAAGCAGCATACTTTTCGCCACCTACTGCAGCAAAATTTGAAAAGCCCATAGGTCCAAGCCTGTGATTTATTGAAACAAAGACCACATCACCTTTCCGGCAAAAGTTTTCGCCATTATAGCCATCCTGTTCTATGCCGTTACCAGTGGTAAAGCCTCCTCCGTGGAGCCATACCAGTACAGGACGTTTCTTTCCGTCGTTGATTGCAGGGGTGAAAACATTCAGTCTCAGGCAATCCTCGCTCACATCATCGTAGTTCCAGTGGTCGACGAATGACTGGTAACGGTTGGCATATCTCCTTTCCATGTTTTGCGGTGCAGAATTTCCCCACCACACTGCAGGAAAGACATCGTCCCATGGCTTAGGTTTCTGCGGTGGCATAAACCTGTTGGGACCTGAAGTATCGGCTCCATAAGGGATACCCAGGAAATAATAGATACCTCTCAGTATATAGCCTTTTACTTTACCGTATTTTGTTTCGGTAACAGCTATGTTATCGCCAATAAACAGAACCTGTTCATTATAGCTGACTGGCACATCCTTTGCGGGTTTGCATCCTGATGCAAGAAGAGGGGCTCCAATTGCCATGCCAGCACCTCCTGCACCGGTGATTATGAGAAAATTTCGCCTTGTCGTCTTCATGCTATAATATTTTTTATTTCATGAAACTATATTGTAATAACTCTTGAACAGAAATTACTACATCGTATTTCACTTCCTGTATTTTGCTGTTCTTTCGTCGTTTATTACACCTTTCCAGTTCAATCCAAAACCAAATTTGTAAGTATTGCCTTCAGCATCGGTATAACATTTCATGTCGTGAGGTACATCTTCAAACTGTTCTTCAACCGTCTTCATATCTGCCGGCATATTAAAAGGCAAAAGAGCTGATGGTTCGGCTTTACCGGAAATAATATCGAGAATTGCCTGATTCTGGACTGCAAAATGAAGCAGGATTGCATCACAAATATTCTCCATTTCAGCAAGTACAAACGGATTGGAGGTATTAACTACAAGGATTAATGGTTTGTTTCCAATGGCTTTACGTGTGTCTCTTACCAGTTTCAGGTCGCCCGAGTTAGTTGCGATAACTGTCTTCCCCCTGTAGGTACGGTTGGTGAAGTTTTCAAACGGACTTCCACCTGCTATACTTACCGGACGTGCGTGAACTGCAGTATATTTCTCATACTGAAGTGTTATCGGTACATATCCTGTACCTCCTTTTGCAAGTTCATCGGGGTTGAAACCCGATCCCCCCCTTGGACTGTCAATCACTACTATTGCAGCATCGGCCTCAGCTGGATTATCAGTAAGTTCAAAATAACGGCCTGCTATATCAGGGGCTAATCCGTCAACGATTCTTTCCTGAGCAGGTCCTCCGAAGAAGCCGCCCCCTCCCGAAACCTTGCGTTTGGGTATGTAAACTTTGACCTTTTCTTTTAAAGGAAGAACGTTATTTTTATTTTTCAGCATCACAATTGATTTAAGCTGAGCCTCATAACCCGCTTTCATAAACTCCGGATTTCCGACTATCTTTTTAGTTTCTTCCGGATCCAGATACGGGTTCTCAAACAATCCTACCCTGAAAATATTTTTGAGCAGTCTTACGGCAGACTCCTCGAATCTTTTACGCATAAACTCCTCACCATGCTCTTTTACACCCATATTATAGGCGTCTAATACAGGACCTTTATCATTGTTACCGCCGAACTGGTCTATACCTGCCATGATAGCTTTGTAATGTCTTTCGCTTACTGTCAGTTTTTCGACGCCCCATGGTTTACCCTGAAACTGGTAGACTCCCTCAACTTCGCCTGTGATTCCCCAGTCGCTGCAAACAACGCCGTCGAAATTATATTTTTTTCTTAGCAGGTCTGTTATTACGAATTTGCTGTAAGAGTTTCCGACATTCTCATGGTAAACGGTGTCGATATTATATGAGATTGTATAATAAGGCATAACTGCTGAAGCCATACCAGTGGGTCCGTTAAGTTTGAATGCTCCTTCAACAAAAGGTTTCAGGTGATCTTTAAGGTTATTACCGGGGTAGACTGCATATGCGCCATATCCGAAATGGCCGTCTCTTCCTCCTTCTTCGGGTCCGCCAGAAGGCCAGTGTTTGACCATGGCATTAACCGAGCGGTAACCCCAGCCTCCTGAGATCTCGTAGGCCGAGTCGGAAGTCTGGAAGCCGTCGACATATGCTCTTGCCATATCAGTGGCAAGGTCGGGGTCTTCGCCCATTGTTCCGTTGAAGCGGCCCCAGCGGGGTTCTGTAGCAAGGTCAATCTGGGGTGAGAGGGCTGTGGTTATTCCAAGTGCACGGTATTCTGTTGAGGCAATTTTCCCGAATTGCAGCATCAGGTTGGGATCAAATGTAGCAGCAAGGCCCAGAGTATTTGGCCACATGGAAATATTGCCTCCGGCACCCAGGTTGAATTCTGCCGTTGCCTCTGTGCCGTGGCGCGGATCGGAACTGGTATTTATTGGAATACCCATTCCAAGACCTTCAACAAATGCCTGGGCATTGTTATTCCATTGTGCTGCGACTTCAGGGCTCTGTACTCTTGTAATCAACACATGCCTTACATTATCATCCTCAAGAAATTTCTTCTGCTGGTCGGTAAGGTCGGAAGCTTTTGCTCCGCTTTTACTGAACGGCTGGCCGTTGTAAGTGGCTCCCATTCTGCCACCTTCGCCAGCAGGGATAGACTGATGGCTGCTGTAGAGCATCAGTCCGGCGATCTGTTCAACCGACAGCTTCGAGGCAAGGTCTTTTGCCCTTTCGTCTGACGAAAGGCGCCAGTCTTCATATGCATCGAGTTTTCCGTTACGGTTGAGATCCTTGAAAGCATATCCACCAGATGTTATGATACTTACACCTGACGATTTTGAATAACCCAGCACCGGACCCTTTTTGTTATGAACCAGTACATAACCTTCTTTTGGCTCTTCAGTCCATTTTTTTACACATCCCGAAAGAAATACCATGCCGGGGAAAGTACTAATAATAATAATAAAGGGGGAGAATAATTTTTTCATTTTACTTCTTCTATTTGATTATTAATGTTTCATGTAACTTGTAAATTATGCTCTAAATTAAGTAATGCTTTAATATTTTGACACATTCAGAATTATTAAAGATTGTTAAAATGCAAAAAAAAGATTTCGAGCAGGCGGATAATACTTTTAACTCAGATTCTGGAATAATTTTTGTAATTTTGTTGTCCGTAAACCGGGGCTGACCTGGTTTTGACAGCATGAGAGGTGGTATGTAAGCATGCAGCGTGTGGTGACACGTCGCTATAAACGGTGTCACGGACTCAATAAACGGCGAATACAATTACGCTCTCGCTGCTTAAACGAACGAAGTAGTTTAAGCTTTATCCCGGCACAGTGCCGGGAGCGGGACGTCTCCCGGGCGGCGTAGCCGCGAGCCAACCCGATACGGAGGCGCGTGGAAATCGGGGCTGGCCCGAAGGTTGTTCCGGCCAGAGGGCGAGACAGAAACGGAACTACGGATCATCAGGGTTGTCCTGCACCCAGGTGGTCCCGACAATGGAGCAGGACTAAGCATGTAGAAAGCATATGGTCTCCATGACTGGACGCGGGTTCGACTCCCGCCAGCTCCACGATAAAACAAGAACTGCCACTCCCGTAAGAGAGTGGTTCTTCTTTATAAGCTGATAAAGACAAATTTTTATTGTATTTTTAAAATATTAGTCTTAAAAGATATGCAATCAGCCCAACAGGTGTGGTCGATATCATCGGATGAAATCCTCTTTTATACCCGTTAAGTTTATACTTTCTAACAAGAGGATATTTTCCGGAAAAGAAGAATTTCGATTTGACTTTATACAGACGGTAAAATATGAATGTGATAAGTCCGCCGATAATTATAATAAATGTCGAAATAACCAGCTTTGTAACCAGGTTATAATTTGATAATAAATCAAGTTTAAACGCAATTATTGCCAGAACAAAGAATAGTACCTTTATGGAAAATCCGATTTGATGCAACACATGAGCTTTTTTGCTTCTCGGGATTGGAATATTTATGACTTTTGATTTTATGCTTCCCATAGGTCCGACACCACCTGAAATTCCAACATTTTTATGCATACTGAATGAATATGGTTTCCCATCAGCTTTTAACCCGGGTATAAAAAAGCAATCCATGTCTTTAATGAAATCACTGTATCTTACTTTTGCTTTTTGTTGAGCCCTCTCTTTTGCTGAAGAAGAAACATTATGAATATCATTTTTTATATACTCTTCGTCAGGAATTTCAACCCTTTCTCTCCTGAAGTATTTGTCGTAAAGCAAATCGTATTTGATTTTTTTCTCGGGCTGGCTTAAAATGTGATACGCCTCATAAATCTCGATAAAAACTTCACTGGCATTTTTATTTTCACTGACGTCCGGATGATTTTCAAGGGCGAGTTCTCTGAATCTTTGTCTGATTTCCTCAGGGGTTGCATTTCTTGATAAACCGAGAATTTTGTAGTAATCTTTCATTAGTCACTAAATTTTGTCAACAGCGGCTATTCTCTGGAGAGGGGATTCAGTAATTTACACCGTTTTAATAGTTCACAGCCGCTGCAGGCGATTTATTTTTGGGTTGTTATTTCTGAGCCCTACATTTACACCCGTCTAAAGTCAAAATATATCCACTTAATGAAGTAAAGATAAGTTTATTTTTATCAAGACAAGAGTTTTTAATTTTTATCACCATCAGAGAAGTTGCTGCCAGTGGAACTATCAATATTCTGATTGTTTTTAAATTTTTTTCTGTTGTCTATCACCATTTCTCCGGTCAGAATACCGTCGATGAAGGTCAGTATAATGTCTTTTTCAAACACTGAACAGTATCCCATATGTACATACTGAAGCATTTCGCCCATGGGGATTCTTATTTCACCGTTGAACCAGCTGGCGAACACTCTCTTCTGACCGGGAAACAGGTAATCCAGGTTCACCTCCCTGTACCCTTCTATATAAGCTTTGAGTCCAGTAAGGTAGAGTTTATTGTCCTGGATCTCCCATTTTCCGTAGTATCCACGCCAGCAAGCTGTTGAAGGCGATAAGAATTTAATATCAGGACGCGTAAGCAGATACTGCTCCAGCGGCTCTGTGGCCATGGTTGTTTTTTTACCTTTGTAGATAAGGGTTTCTCCTTCCTGTGCCGTCATGTTATTATAATTTTTCAGGTTGCACGCTGCAATTACTACCCATTCCTCCGGTTTGGTATTAACCGGACTTACTGTCTGCACTACCTTACGGCAGGAATTCCTGCATACGAACTGTCCTGTTTTTGTCACAGGCTCTTATCCTGCATTCAACAATCTTAACTTATCCTCAATGTGAGTTTGGTGTCCTTACTACGTGTAAATTATTTATCAAATGTACTCAGGATAAAATGAAAGAGCAAAGTTTCGAGAAAATTAATTCTATCATTTGTTAATGCCAACTTTATTCAATATCCGGTTATCGCTCAGGTCTGTTTTTTACCAGTTCCCAGTCTTCAATATCTCCGTCTGTAACTACAAAAAGAGGATGGCACTCGATTTCCTTAATCCCTGATAGTCTGTTATATCTGGTTATATCTCTTTTCTTCAGTTTATTCAGCAAATGCTGCCACTCGTATTCCAGTTGTCCCCTTGTTACAGTCAGGTGTTTCCCGTCATCTTTCTGAGGTGTAAATTTATTCCTGTCAAACCGATATCCCCTTTTAAGAGATTCCCGATAAATAACCTCAAGGTACAGGTTTATAGCTTTCAATGGATCATCAGCATTTTTAAAGCGAATCAATTGCGGGTGATTTTTATATCCTTTTGTGTTTCCTTCGAGAACATTTTTTGCCAGCAATGTTTCGCGCCAGAGTGCTGTCAGACCTTTAACATCTAAATATTTCGGATGTATTGACCATATTCTCATTGCGGAAATCACTTACATTTTAACAGTTTGTCTGCTGCCAGTTTACCTGTTAATATTGCCATTGGAACACCCGCCGGGCTGTATGTCCATTGCCCTGTCTGAAAGGTATTGGGCAATGGCGTTAAAACCGATTGGTTCACTTTAAGCATATTACTAACAGCAGGAACATCCCTTTCAAACGACCAACCGACAATTGCCCCATTTGTTGAAGCAATTCTTTTCTTAATACTTAAAGGAGTGAATGAAAATCTGTGTTCAATTCTTTCTTTCAGACCATTATAGATTGTCCGGGATAGAATGTCAATTATTTTGTTTTCTATAATATCTTTAAACTCCTCGTACCATCCTGCCTGTTTGACTTTTTCAAACAACCAGAACTCAGTCAGGAAGCTGATGATGAGGCCTGTTTTGCCCTCAGGTACAAGATTTTTATCCCTTAACCCCGGGATAGAAATTTCAAAAGTGTTGTGTTCAAGAAAGCGATCCAGCCAGGAAAGTATTTCATCCTTGTTATTATATGCAAAATCTTCAGGTAAAGATTCCAGTTCTGAAGTATGAATAGAACCCAATCCTTTTTTCGATGGAGTATAGAAAAAATGACCATGTGATATTTTTCCGAAATATTCGAGTGGTAAATCAACTTCGAGGTATAATGAGAATACCGATTCGCTACTTCTGGCTTTTCTGAATTTTGATTTCAGGTTAAGAACCTTGTTTTTAATAATTAAGGGCAACCCGTTGAGATTGACAATATCATAAAAGGTTGGCAAATCGGCAGCCCATACAAGATAGTCGTATTTGTATTTCGCTCCGTTCTGGTCAATAACATATTGTTCTGCAGCGTTTACTTCCCTTATCAGTTTGCCTGTTTTAAGTTCTGCTTTTAGCTCCAGAGCCTTTTTCTGAACAGCTTCTGCCAGCCTGCCCACTCCTCCTATGGGATAATAATACTCGGCATAAATGGCGAAATAGCCCAGGGCAAAAAAGGCCGGAGTCGATTTAAAAAAGTGTTGCGTGATGATATCGCGAACAGATGGATCGCTGATAAATCTTGCAACATATTGCTCAACAGGCTCATTCAACATGTTGATTTTCTGTAATGTAAGCAGAAACCGTGGCAGCCAGGGCAGTAATTTTTTCAATAAAAACTCCCGATCCTTTTTCAAATCTCTGAAAACCGGATTATCAATCTTATACATGGTATCGACATATCCGGTAATCTTTTGCATCCGGCGGATGAAATTATAAATTTCATTGCTGCTGCCGGAATACAGGTCAATCAGCATTTCTCGATATTTTTCTACATCTTCCTTACTATCAACATGAATAATTTTATCTTCAATGCCAATTGACACTTTATTGGGAACCATCTCAAGCTGAATCCCCAGATCGTTGAGCATGGGCAGAATGATTCCGGCATTTACAAGAGCCCTGACACCTGCTTCGAAGGTAAAGCCATTGTGTTCGATACTGCTGACCAGTCCGCCGAATTCATTATTCTTTTCAAGAAGCAATACCTTATATCCTGCACGAGCAAGATATGCTGTACAGGTTAAACCCGATATACCACCTCCAACAACAACTATTTGTTTCATTTTACCTTTTTTTCAGGATAGCTTTTGCTGCAATCCGCCCGGTCATGATGGCCGTTGGAATGCCTGCAGGACTATACACCCATTTGCCCGTGGTGAAAATGTTCCTGAAAGGAGTCTGCACTGCCTTACCAAGATAAAAGATGTGGTTCTCAACAGGTATTTTGTCTCTAAACGACCATCCTACAATCGAGCCTTCTGAACTCAATACTCGTTTTTCGATTGTCAAAGGTGTAGCTGAAAGTTTGAAAAGAATCTTATCTCTTATTCCTTTATAAAAATGTTCGGATAAAACTGAGACAACTTCATCTTCCATTATCAGTTTAAACTCATCGTACCACCCTTCTTCAGCAATTCTTTCTGTTATATCATGATAAAAGAGGTAGCTAACAATTATTCCGGTTTTGCCTTCAGGCGAAGCGGTCTGGTCACGGAGCGAAGGAATTGAAATCTCAAACGTGTTGTATTTTATAAATTCTTTAAGCCAATCAATTTTATCCTGTTTAGTTAAATCGGTCCATTTATTCAAAATGTCATCGGAGTTTTTCAGTTCCAATAATCCGCGTTTAAAGGGAGTATAGAAAATATGGCCGCCTGAAATCTTTGCAAAAAATTCAGGCGGTTCATCTATTGCCATAAATACTGAAAATACAGATTCGGCACCTTTTGATGATAATATTTTATTCTTTAGTCTGGTAACTTTTTTGTCCTCAGCAGTCGTCTTCAGGTTTTTATAGAAATATTTCAAATCGGCAGCCCAAATAAGGTTCTCATAAGCATAAACTTCACCGGTTTGAGTTTGAATACTATTATTCTCGGGGTTTATGGTTGTAACAGTAGTGTTGTTTTGCACTTCACCGCCCAACTCTTTGAATTTCTCAACCAATTTACCCACAAAATTTCCCATTCCACCATAGGGATACATATAGTCGTTGAACAATGCAAAATAGCTCAATGCGAAAAAAGCAGGAGTATTCCTGAAAAAGTGCTGACCAATAATATCATTCAGCGATTCGTTTTTCGATAATTTAAGCAGAAAATCCTCATAGGGCTGATTCAGTTTTTTAATCCTGTACATTGTACGGATAAACTTATAGAGCCACTTGAGAAAAAGCGGAACAATCAGGTGCTTTTTCTCTTTCTGAAATAAAGGATTATCGACACCATAGAGCACTTTCATATCATCAATGATTTTCTGCATTTCATGGATGATATTGTCGATGTATTCAGGATGCTCAGGGTAGATTCTTTTGAGCATCTCTGCGTATTTGTATAGGCTTTGTTCTCCTTCTACTATGATCTGTTCATTTTCAACTGCAAGCGTTACCGGGTTGGGCAGCATTTTCAGGTCAATTCCCAGTTCCTGGAGCATTGGCTTAATCATTCCTGCATTCACCAGCTCGCGTGGTCCGGCATCAAAGCGAAATCCGTCTCTTTCAAAGGAGGAAATAAGCCCGCCACAAACGCTGTTTTTTTCAATCAGAAGAACTCTTTTGCCTTCTTTCACCAATGAAATAGCCGCAGTAAGACCCGACATGCCACCGCCGACAACAATGATTTCATATTTATTTGAAACTGTCATGTTTATTTCAATTTTCCCATTTTCAAACTGATTTCCCAGAGTTGTTCTGCAACCTCTCTGTCCAGAGCCGGAGGCGTTGGCTCTTCAAGGGTAGTAAGATTAAAAAATTTACCGCTAATGTTCTCCACCTCAGGAGAAACGCCCAGATAATACAATGCTTCGGCAGAAATCTCAACGGGACGAAGTGATTTATCGAGAATATTCCTTTTAAACCATTTGTAAAGAATTCCGTTTTCCTGCCCTGTATCGGTTTTAACCGCTCCGGGATGCATTGCATTGATGGTAACTCCTGAACCTTTAAAATAATCGTCAAATATCAGCATGGTAAGAAGTTGGGCTAATTTGGCCGAGCCATAGCTTTTCAGCCCTGAATAGCGGCGTTTTTCCCAGTTCAGATCGTCAAGCCTCAAACCCCATGCAGCAAAACGGTGTCCCTCGGAATTCACATATATAATTCGCGCTTTACCCTGGGCTTTAAGCATATTTTTCAATTTATAGTTAATAATGAATGACGAAAGATAATGCACCATAAACACCTTTTCAATTCCATCAGAGGTAAGTTCCTTTTTTGTAAGATATACACCGGCATTGTGGATAAGGACATCGATATTTCTATTGAGGTCGAGTAGCTGATCTGCAGCACGATGAGTTTGTTCAAGACTGCTTAAGTCGGCCAATAGATAATAGCATCGAACATGAAATTCCTTTTCTATTTCGTTCTTTAGTGCTTCTGATTTTTCCATGCTTCGATTGATGCAGAGCAGGTCAGCACCCCTCTGTGCATATTTCCTTGCAGTGACATATCCGATACCTGAAGTGGCTCCGGTAATTACAACAAGTTTTCCTTTAGAGTCCAGCCCGCACTTTTCTGGGTCTTTCCGGTTATTCCGGATCATTGCAAAAACATTCGACCAGCGGTACTCCTTTATATATTTTCTGGTTTTTTTATCTAAAAATGACATCAGTTTTAACCGAATTTTCTGATCACGAATTTTCTGTATGCTTTCCCAAATCCCGGAATATTATCGAAAATATCGCCCCATAAATCGTAATAATCCCTTTGTTCCTTTATTTTTCCTTCCTCATTGAGTGTCAGCCGACTCACGCCATAGAGTGTTGAATCGGGATACTTTTTAAAGCCCAGGGTCATTTCCCATTCTATAAAGATAATTTTTTCCTTCATCACCGCATTAACAATTTTCATTTTCAGGTTTTTGGATCGTTTTGCCAGCCGCTGGGTCATTTCCGTAAAGGGTTCTATCCCCTGTATGGACTGTATTGAGTCTCTAAAAAAGATATCCTCTGCATAAAAAGGAATGATATGCGACCAATCTGGATGTCCTTCGGTATTATATGTTCTCGACCAGAGCTCTTTTACAGTTTCTATACCGGTTATCTTTCCACTGGCTATATCCTGTTCAACTGAATGGTTCATTTTTAAATGCTGTTTATTTTGGTTTAATTTTTAGGTACATGACTAAACATTCAAGTGTTGTATTTTGTTGGAGCTCGAAAATAGTTTTTTCGAAGTCGGGTGGTCCAAACATGCTTTTTGCGTTATTGGAATATCCAAAACCTTCGGTCGGAATCCCCAGCCAATTGGTGTCGAGCTTTTTGTTATTGTTTTCGTCATGAAAGTATTTAAAGGCATATTTGCTCTGGCTCAGGTTTTCGATGGTAATAGTACAGCTATTATCAATAACTCGGGCAGATACACCTTTCAGGTTAAGCCCTTTTTCATTTAATAATTCCAGCCATACAATGCCATTATTGTTTCGAAGGTTATTTATTTTGATTGTAAGTGTGTTCTGGCCGGAAGCAACCCAGACTAAAACAAAAAGTAATAGCGACATAAAACTTAATCGCATGTCAGACAGGCTTTTGGGGCACTTTTATTAGTTTTGACACATCGTAACCACGTTTTTTAAGGTTATCCAGTAATCTGTTATACAGTGTTTCATCAATCTGGGGGGTCCGGCTTAAGATCCATAAATACTTATCCGAGCTACTGCCAATAACAGCCCATTGGTAGTCTTTGTCCAGTTCCAGAACAAAGTAGTCGCCATAAAAAAACAGAAAGAACGAAACTTTTAGTTTAGCCGGTTCCTTTGGGTCAGGGATTTTGGCTTTACCGATTGCTTCTGACAGTTTCCCATTGAGGCTGCCTTTGTATCCGCGGTTAACCACCTTAATTTTACCATCGCTACGCATGGAATAAGTTGCGGTTACGCCTACCAGATCCCGTTCAAACGTATGATCGTAACGGGCTATTTCGTACCATGTACCCAGATATTTTTCAATATCGAGCTGTTTTACCACAGTTTTATCAGTCATGGCATTTTGTGTTTTGCATGAGAATGAAATGACGAATAAAAATCCTGTCGTTAAAAGTAAAAATTTAGTTTTCATGTTAATGTTTTTTAGGGTAAGATTGATTATTCCAGCCTACCTGGACCCGGGTTCCGGTGGAATTTGAGCCATCCATTGAAATAATAGACTGAATGATAAATATACTTTTTTCTGATTTAATCCTCAACTATTAGCCATCTTTTCCAGAATGTTATGCGGGCATTATCTGTCCAATGACCCGTAATTGCATTTGCCAGCGCGGGATGGTGCAAGCAGTCCATACCCATGGCTCAAAAGTCACAGTCCATCCCTTTGAGATCAGGAGTTTCTGTATTCTCGCTGGCTTTAATATTTATAAAAAAACAAATAATACACAATATTAACGTAAGCCATTTCAGGACGTTAACGAAGCAACAAACCTTAGTTGGCCAATCTGAAGTACTACTTCATGTAAATTTCTTTAGTAATAACCCAGATTGTTCTTTCTCAATAATTATTCTATTACTGTAGCCTAATTGCATCCTGTTTAAAAAGCACGAACGGCTCTGACACACCATGATGCATTATTTTTACTACCCGGGGCGTTAACAGAAAATTTGAAATTTTTACCCCAAGCTGAACTATTGTCATTTTCGGTGCTGCTCCAATAGTATTTGGAAGATTCTTCAACAAAACTACTTCCTCCATTTGCTATTGCAGTACTATTAATAATACTCTTATTCTCATACATAAGGGTTAATTCTTCGCATGATGGTAAATACCAATCGCCATATGTTTTCCCCCCTTCTGTAATTTTAAGTTCATTACATATACGTGCGGCATATGTATTGCCATCATCACCAATAGCCGCGTGAGCAGCAATAATAATTGAAGTATTTGCTTTGCCTGCATAAGGTCCATCTCCTTTGGCTTGCGTATTGCCGTTTGTTCCAGCATACCATCTCACTCCGGTGCTTTGGTCTTCTTTTGCACATACAAGCCCATGCTGTCCGGTTTCGTCAACCCAGAAAACGATACCACCATGAGCAAAATCACCAACTTTGTATGTTTTTGTGTTTTCCGCATATTTAGCATATAAGGCGTACGGCACACTTAGAATCGAACTGGTCCCATTAATGGTGTAATTTGTTCCGCCGTTTGGATCGATTTCAGTTCTAATTAAGTAAGGTCCATCTGACCAGTCAATTGCAGAAAAATTGCCCTCAATAACCGTTCCGGCTCCAATTTCTATGCTTACCAACCCGTTGGCATTGGTGGTTGGAGTTTGGGTTTCCGCGTAAAAGGTTATATATTGTGGGACAGGTATGGCAAAAACAAATTTCTGGATTTTTATACGCATGCCTATTTGCGTGTTGGTAATAAGGTCGTTGTTGCTGTTTCGGATTACAGCCTGATAGCTCATTTTCTGAGGCGCCTGAGCAAAAATTGATGAGCCGATGAGTAGATTAGTTAATGTAATGATTAACAAAGCTTTAAATAAGTTTATTTTTCTGTTCATTGTGATAAAATTTAAAGGGTTATGATTAATTATTTTATTTCCAATGATTCAACAATTAATTAACGGACTTATTGTCAAATTAATAACTCAGTTTTTTATAATTTTAAACGTTTTTACTTCTTTATTTGCCTGAATGACTTTCAGAAAGTAAGTACCGGGAATAAGGTTACTCATTTCAATACTTGTCTGGTTGCCTGTAATTTTTTCATTTTTAAGAAGTTTCCCTTGTATATCGTATAATTGGTACGATAAATTTAAAATCTCAAATTCCTCAATATTCAATACAAGATAATTGGAGGTCGGGTTAGGGTAGGCCGAAACCACAAGTGAGATGCCTTTGGCTTCTTCAATGGCTGTTACTACCGAAATTTCGTAAGGTTGTTGTACGCCTTGTGTTGCTGAGCCGTTGGCTCCGCTACTGGTGGTGTAAACCACCTGTCCAACGGAATAGCTTGCCGAGCCTCCGCTACCCGAGATATTGCCGCCTGTGGCGTTAAGGCTTGTTTGTGCCTGAAGTTCTGTTAGTCCAAGAACCAATAAGAGTACAGCGCTTAATTTTAAAGGTTTGTGTAACATTTGACTCCTTTTTAATTGATTAATAATTATTCTAATTTCTTAGTTTTTGGTAGTATTTGCAGTTGTTTTCGGGGTTATTTCATTTAATTTAAACTCATTGAAATGTGCCCATATTATACCGGATCAGCTGTTATTGTTTATCACCAATCCGGAATTTTTGCCTGGCAATATAAAAATTTTTACGATTAGCGTATGCAATTTATTTATTTATTTATTTGCGCCGGAATGCAAAACTGACAGAAAAAAGCTGGGCATTTATTTTATTACTTCCAGTTCACCTTAACCTGCTTTACATCCCTCGAGTTCGGACCGGTGAAAATAATGAACTCACCTGGCTCCCACACGTACTTTAGATTCGCATTGTAGAACTTCAGGTCGTCAGTGGTTATAGTAAAGGTCACCTCTTTTTTTTCACCGGGATTCAGATAAACTTTTCTGAATCCTTTAAGTTCCTTTACCGGACGGGAGATTGTTGCGACAGGATCCTGAATATACAGCTGAACTGTTTCCTCGCCTGGGAGCGTGCCTGTGTTTGACGCTGTTACAGTAACTTTTAATTTGTCATCACCCTTCAGTTCTGTTTTATCCGCAACAGGGTCGTCGTATTCAAAAGTGGTGTAACTGAGTCCATAGCCAAAAGGGTAGAGTAGTTCATTGGGTATGTCGAGATATTTTGATGTAAACTTATTTCTGGCATCAAACGGTCGGCCTGTGTTTTTATGGCTGTAATAAACTGGTATTTGTCCGGTGTTTCGCGGGAACGACATTGTAAGCCTCCCCGAAGGGTTATAATCACCGAAAAGAACATCAGCAATGGCATTACCTGCCTTTATACCCGGCGCCCATGCTTCAACTATTGCCGGTACATTTTCGTCTTCCCATGTGAGTGTAAGAGGTCTTCCGTTAATCAGTACCAGAATCACAGGTTTACCTGTCTTAAGCAATTTCTCAAGCATTCTTTTCTGTGTTAAAGGAAGTCCTATGTCAGACCGGCTGGTTGCCTCACCCGACCATCCTGCTACCTCGCCGAGAATAGCCACAACCACATCCGAGGCCTTTGCAACAGACAGAGCCTCACCGAGCAGCTTCCGTGCATTTGCTTCAGTTTCTTCTTTCGACGCTGTCTGTGAAGGGGTGCCAAAGAAAGTGAGTGCCGCATTCAGTCCCGGACCCTGATAGCCGCTGCGGCAATCAGTGATCCGAGGTATGGGATTTCCCCCAGGTGGGGGAAGGAGCTTATATTGTGCATTCAGTCTCTCTCCTCTCCATCTGGGGAGGCCGGGAGGGCATTGTCAATATTCCGAAAATTTCCGGCACTCCCCTTAAACGCTTTCAGGGTTTTATAAAAACTGATGGATCAACAGGTTTATTTATCTCCACCTTTGTAACTGTATTGTTCATTTCAAACATGGAGCCTATGCTTGTATAGGTTCTGAAGGGAATCATTAGTCCTTCAACAGTTTTGTAATCTTCATACATTACTGTAATTTCCACCGGCTGGCCTTCCATTTCGCCCTGCTGAAGGCTCTTAATAAGAAAACCAGTCTGTGGGTCAAAATAGTGGAAAGTGGTAACGCCGTCAGAGCTTGTAAGTTTTACTTTGGCAGCACTGATTCCTTTAACGTCCTCATTACCTGCAAGTTCGAGTTTGTATCCTTTTTCCTTTATCACAGAAAAAGGTGCGCCGATATAAATCTGATCCTTACCCTCTTTGTACTGGTTTTCTGGCATATTTTCGGCCGATGTCATACCAGCAAATGGATTAATGGTCCAGCCACTGCTGGCACCGAAGCAATTGACAAGCAAGGATCCCATGACGTCAATCTCCTGTTTATACCCGACACCATTCAATATTGTAATCTTTTGAGGCATCTGCATGCCCATAGCATCAACTGTACTTTCGATATAAACCGAATTTACTTTTTTCAACATATCTCTGCCTCCAATTGCAGCAAGATATTTTTCGATGATCTGATCGGCGGTTTGTGCTGGAATAATTGCTGCCTGAAGCAAAAGAAGTCCTGAGAAAAACAATGTCTTGAAAGTTTTCATAATAATTTATTTTTTATTGATTTGAAGAAATTTTAATTATGTTCACTGGTCCAAGCAGGCCGGAAGGCAGAAGTCTGGAGTCGGCCCTGTAGAAAGCCTGTGTTGTGTATGTTATTGGTTTTGTGACGTCTGGCTGCTGGTCGCCGATAAGGCGGTTAACCCACAGGTTTGTCACTTTTACCTTAAGTTCATTTTCTCCGGTTTTAAGTGCGTCGCCCAGTTTTACCCTGAAGGGCTTTTTCCAGACGATGCCCAGGGATTTTCCGTTCAACAGCACTTCTGCGAGGTTTTCCACTTCACCCAGGTCGAGCCATAGTTCTGCATCATCTTTAAGCCATTGTTCTTCAGCCTTAAAGTTTATCGAATACTCTGCGGTTCCTGAGAAGTACTTAATACCTGGATCCTCATTCTCATTCCATGGTGTCAGGGTACTGAACACAGCTTCTGCCGGGGCTCCCCTGCCAGACTGGAATTTTACCTTCCACTCCCCTTCAACAGTTGCAAGGGTGGTCTCAACAGGTTCAGCCAGCTCAAGGGATTTTTTCCCGGTCCTGCCCCTGAACACTATAAACAGTGCGTCTTCAGGTGACATACGCAGGGTGACTTCTGTGCGACCATTTTCCACTTTATATGATGCAGGATATATTTCTCCTGATACCGGATTCCATATTTCAGGTTTTTTGCCTGTTAAGCGGAAGGAAACTTTTTTAACCGAGTTAGTTTTATCGGATGTGCTAACCCAGTATATATGATCGTTCCCAAGTTTGCGGTGGACAAATTTCATTACACTGCCGGAGCTATCAGCAACATTTATGAAATCTGGTTCCACTTTCATATCACCAAGTACTTCGGCTATTGTATAGCCACTGTAAATTTTCCCTTTTCCTGAGGTTTTGACTCCTTTTTCTTCTGTCCATAATTCACTGACAATATTCTGGAATTCAGCCTCATCATCGTTGAGTGAAGGAGTGTCGACAGGTTTTGGTCCGGCAACAACGGCACCGCTGATTACAAGTTCCTTTATCTTTTCAAGAACCGGAAGGGTCATATATTTTGTGCTCTCATCGAGAACGAGCAGTTTGTATTCCATTCCCGAAGGGGTAACTATTTTTCCGTCTTTTACAGAAAGAACTGAAGGCACGGCTCCCGCATTCAGAAAATCGTAATTATATCCTGCAGGTACGGGTGGCAGGCTGTTTCCAAAGAGGGCAGTAAGGTTGCAGCCCTGACCGTATATATAGATGATATCAGCAACAAATTTACCCTGCTGGAGCATGAATGAGCTTCTCGACAGGTAATCGAGCCACGGCTTTGCCTGTTCTGCCCATGTTTCGTGGCGGGTAAACCATTGTCCGAATGGCCCCAGTCCGAGGCCGGGTATCTTATCATTGACCGGCTGATGTACTGATGTATGTATCACAAACCTGTTTAGTCCGGCTGCCAGCATAAAATCAGCCGTAGGCTTTAGTCTCTCAGGATCAAATGCCCATGCGTTTCTTCCTGTAGTAAACGATTCGGCTGCTACAATGTTCTGTCCATAAATATGGGCTACTGATGCTGATTCCCTTATATCCGTCTCATGGCGTACAGCAACACCACCTGCGTCGTTCCCTCCAAGGCCTCCGGGGGTCCATGTGGCACTCATGGGAATATCAGCGCTTCTTTTCACTTCCATGCCATCGCCGATAAAGGCACGACCGCTCTCGTGGGATTCGGTATACCGCCCCATATTTCTTTCTTTAAGTATTGAAGTTAGATTATCGTAGTGATGTTCTGCTACAAGCATTTCAAGCGTGTTACGGAAATCCCACAGAAACTTTTCGCTCTTTGAAGCATTTTCAACTATCTTTCCTGTTAATACCGGCAGCCACGGAATGATATCATAATTGTTTCTCCTGTTGAATTCTTCAATCATTCTGTCCGTCCAGTTTGCCACACCTGCCTCCCAGCTGTCAGTAATAATGTATTTAAGTCCTCTATCTCCCATCAATCCACCTGTAGCATCTTTATACATATCGAGGTACCGGGTGAAATAATTTCTTACATGATCAGGATTAAGTTTATCAACTTCAAGTCCTGTTGCTTCGGGAGAGGCGGGACTATTTTGCTGGCCGGTAAGTGAATAGCCGATTCTGAGTATTTTCCATTTACCTTCCGGTGGTATCCATTCGAGGGTTCCATCTTCTTTCATTTTATCAGTAATGTTTATGATGTCTGCCTGTTTCACTGCACCCTCAGGCATTAATTCCGGAGTAAGGATTTTATCCACGTTTGTAACCACTGCAAAGCCTGCTTTCTCCTCGAAGCGGTGTATACGCGGCACTGTATAAAGCACTATTTCGGCAATTTCTGTACCACGGGGCTGTTGTTCAACCTGTCTGTTTCTGATGCCCAGCATCTGTCCAAGCTGTGCCATATCGTCGGCCGAAGGCGGGTTAGTAATTGTTATTCTGAAATATTTTGCTGTAACCGGTTTAAATGTAATTGTATTCTGAGGGACGCCTCCTGTAGGGATATCTGTAATCCTTCTGAAAGTTTTGCCGTCATCGCTGGCTTCTAGGGCACGGCGCTGGCGGCTGCGGCCAAATCCAAACCTGCCCGGACTACCTCCTCCCACCATCGAAACTGAATATATTGTCTGCGGCTTATCAAATTCAAACTTTATCCATGCCACACTATCTGATTTATTCACCGGGAGCAAGGAACCTGTTGCCAGGTCACCATCGGTAAGCATTTCAAGAGTGAATTTACCGCCGCTCGATGTTACCTTCGGGTTCAGTTCCTTCAAGGAAACATCAGCCTGTGGCAGCCTGTATGCCAGAACGGCAATATCAGCATAGAATTCAGGTCTCTCTCTTCCTTCTCCCTCAAGAGAGAAGCCTGGTTCAGAACCAAGATTCTGAAACCTGCCGGTTGTAGCCGGAGGATGAGGCAGAGTGCCATTGAATGGTTTACCTCCTTCGATGACGGTTTCGCTCCACACCACTTTTTTCATTGCTTCGGAGGGTTTAACCCACGGACCTCCGCTTTCACTCCAGCCGGGTGAACCGGCAATAGCCATCTCAAGACCAAGGGAGTCGGCCAACCGGGTTGTATACCTGAAGGCGTCCTTCCATTCAGGGGTCATGAAAATGAGACGCTTTTCGACAATCTGCGGAGTTGAAAGCCCCGCATCAAAATTCTGGAAGCCCACAATACCAACACGGTGCATCCACTCAAGGTCGGCACGAATGCCGTCCTTCGTCACATTGCCATTCATCCAGTGCCACCAAACACGTGGCCTTGAACTTGATGGAGGATTAATAAAATTTTCCTCTACCTCCTTGTTAATTCCTTTTTTCGATTCTCCGCAACCAGGGAGAAAAAAAAGAATAGCCA
>Ga0208824_1001305_pt1 | contig 22571 bp, 18 predicted proteins | sample AD_JPNTR3_MetaG_FD_184447 | JGI IMG/M metagenome (GOLD analysis project Ga0208824, IMG submission 184447) | Active sludge microbial communities of municipal wastewater-treating anaerobic digesters from Japan - AD_JPNTR3_MetaG (SPAdes) (version 2) | ecosystem: Engineered > Bioreactor > Anaerobic...
GACGGATGCCGAGTGGTCGAACTGGCACTGGCAGATACGCAACAGCATCTGCACCCTCGATCAGATTCAACGGATCATGCCGCTGTCGGAAGACGAGTATTCGGCTATCACCCGCCGGACGAAAGGCCTGCCTTTCCGGGTGACGCCCTACTACGCGAGCCTCATCGATCCGTCGAATCCGCTGCAGGCCATTCGCCGATCGGTCATCCCGGTGGCGGATGAATACCTCTTCTCTCCGGGAGAGGCTGAAGATCCTCTGGGAGAAGACAATCAGAGCCCGGCGCCCGGTCTCGTTCACCGCTACCCCGACCGCGCTCTGTTCCTGACCACGGGGTTCTGCTCGACGAACTGCAGATACTGCACGCGCTCGCGCATGGTGGGAGACCACGACAAGTTCAGGAGCGGCATCAAACAGTGGCAGCAGGCCATCGCCTATATCGAGTCCACACCCCAGATCAGGGACGTGCTTCTCTCCGGCGGGGACCCGCTGACATTGCCGGACAGCCAGCTGGATTTCCTCCTGTCCAGCATCAGGCGCATCCCGCACGTGGAGGTCATCCGCATCGGCACAAAGGTTCCTGCTGTTCTGCCCCAGCGGATCACCTCGAGACTCGTGCGGATGCTCAAGAAGCATCACCCATTGTGGATGAGCATCCACTTCACTCATCCGGACGAGCTGACGCCCGAAACGCGGGCTGCCTGCACTCAGCTTGCGGACGCGGGCATTCCTCTGGGAAGCCAGACCGTCCTGCTCAAGGGCATCAATGACAGCGTTCAGACGCTCAAAGAGCTCTACCACGGGCTGCTCAAGGTGAGAGTGCGGCCGTACTATCTCTACCAGTGCGACCCGATCCTCGGATCATCGCACTTCAGAACCGCAGTGAGCAAGGGCATCGAGATGATCGAAGGGCTCAGAGGCCATACCTCGGGCTATGCAGTTCCCCATTATGTGGTGGATGCCCCCGGCGGCGGAGGGAAGATACCGCTCCTGCCCGATTACTTCCAGGGAAGGCTCCAAGGCGGAGTGGTCTTGAGAAACTACGAAAACCGCCTGTTCCGCTATCCAGATTACGAATGCGGGAACGCGCCGGAGTGACTGCCATGAAAATCGGCATGACCTACGACCTCAGAGACGACTATCTGAGGGAGGGATACTCCTACGAGCAGACCGCCGAGTTCGACCGCGTCGACACCATCGATGCCCTGGACGAGGCAATCCAAGCCTGCGGCCACGAAACCGACCGGATCGGCAATGTACGGCAGCTGGTCGTACGGCTTGCCCGGGGTGAAAGGTGGGACCTGGTCTTCAACATCGCGGAAGGCATGTACGGCGTGGGGCGCGAAGCCCTCGTCCCTGCGCTGCTCGACGCGTACTGTATCCCGTATACCTTTTCCGACCCGCTGGTGCTGGCGCTCACTCTGCACAAGGGAATGACCAAGACCGTTATCCGCTCCGCCGGGATCGCAACCGCGGATTTCGCCGTTGTGAGCACGCCCGGTGACGTTGAGAAGGTGAACCTGCCCTACCCGCTCTTCGTGAAGCCTGTCGCTGAAGGAACAGGCAAGGGCATCACTGATGCTTCCAAGGTGAACTCGCACCGGGAGCTGAAGTCGGTATGCGAGCGCCTGCTGGCTGAATTTCATCAGCAGGTGCTCGTTGAGACGTTTCTGCCCGGAAGGGAATTCACGGCAGGGGTGATAGGCACAGGAGACGAGGCATGCGTCGTCGGCGTGATGGAGGTGCTCTTCAGAAACACCGGCGGCGGTGATCTCATTTACTCCTACCACAACAAGGCTAATTACGAGCAGATCATCGAATACCGGGTGCCCGAGCCCGAGATCGTCCGGCCGTGCGCCGAGCTGGCGCTTTCCTCGTGGAAGGCGCTGGAGTGCAGGGATGGAGGCCGGGTGGACATCCGCATGGACGGCGCCGGCAGGCCCAATTTCATCGAGGTCAATCCGCTGGCCGGCCTCAATCCGGTCCATTCCGACCTTCCCATCATCTGCCGGCTCCACGGGATCTCTTTCCAGACACTCATTGAGCGGATTCTGCAGAGCGCGATGAAAAGAATAGGTGCAGCGGGGCAATAGTGGCGGAAACGGTTCTCATCACCCACAACCCCGTAGGCGAGCATGCATCTGAGGATGAAAAGGATGTTCTCGTCCAGGCCTTCCACGTTGCCGAGGCCCTCGAGCAGCTCGGATACCAAACCAGGATCCTGCCGTTCGATCACCGGTCGAGAGGCTGGGCTCAAACGCTTCAAAGCCTGAAACCTCTGTGCGTCTTCAACCTGGTGGAATCTCTAGACGGAGACGGAAGGCTCATCCACCTCGCCTGTTCGCTGCTCGATCATCTGGGCATCTCCTACACCGGCGCACCCGCAGAGGCGATGTTCCTCACCTCGAACAAAGTCCTTGCAAAGAGATGGATGCATCTCGCAGGCGTGCCTACTCCCGAATGGATCATTCCGGGCAGAGATGAGGAATGCATCTGCCCCTTCCCCGGCGAATACATCATCAAGGCACTCTGGGAAGAGGCTTCCATCGGTATCGACCAGGCGTCGGTGGTGAGAGCCTCGACAAAGAAGGATCTCCTCGCCCGGGTAAACGAACGGTCTCTCGGGACAGGACGTCAGTGCTTTGCGGAACGATTCATCGACGGCAGGGAGTTCAACCTCTCGATCCTTGCCGGCAGCGACGGCCCGCAGGTCCTCCCGCCGGCCGAGATCGTGTTTTCCTTCCCGCCCGGAAAACGAAAGATCGTGGACTATCGGGCCAAATGGGACGAGAGCTCTTTCGAGTATCAGGCCACTGTGCGCAGCTTCGACTTCCCGCCCACAGACGCTCCGCTCTTGAGCCGTCTCACAGACTCGGCGCTTGCGTGCTGGCGGCTCTTCGAGCTCAGGGGATACGCCCGAGTGGACTTCCGGGTGGATGAACAGGGCGGGCCCTGGGTGCTCGAGATCAATGCCAACCCGTGCATCTCTCCGGACAGCGGGTTCGTCGCTGCAGCCGAGTGCGCGGGAATTCCGTTCCGGGAGCTCGTCGGACGGATTGTGGCGGACGCGGCGCGGAACCGGTGAATCATGACAGGAAAGCGCGCGCACGACTTTGACCTGGCCGATCTCGTCTACCGCACCGACGTGTATCCCCATGACATCGAGGCTGTCAGAGCCATGGTCGAATCCACGGGATTCTTCAGCCCGGACGAGGTCCTCATATCCCTCGAGCTTGTCGATGAGCGTCTGAAAAAAGGAGAGCGGAGCGGCTATCATTTCATCTTCGCACAGGAGCGTGATGGGCGTGCCGTCGGATATACGTGCTTCGGGCCTATTCCCGGGACATTGAGCGGCTTCGACCTCTACTGGATCGTGGTCAGCGGCGACAGGCAGGGCCGGGGTATCGGCAGGGAGCTGCTCACCCGGACAGAGCGCGCCGCGGCCCTGGCGGGCTGCACCCGGATGTACGCGGAAACCTCCTCGAGGAAGCTCTACGAACCGACCAGAAAATTCTATCTGGCGTCCGGCTACCGCAGGGAGGCGTTTCTCAGGGACTTCTACTCGCCAGGTGACAGCAAGATCATCTACGTCAAGACGCTTCCCTGACTCAGGCCCATCCCGATTCCGGATCTCCTCGTCCACTCCGGATATCGCCTCTCCGCAGACCGCACGGCATCCTGCCAGGAGAGATTCATGCATCGGACAGGCGTGCAGAAAAAAATGCCTCGTATCAAGCTCTTGCCCGCCACACTTGACATGGTCCTGTTGTTTTGTCATAATAATTCGTTATTTCAGTCTTTAAGAGACAAATCAGACAAGGAGGTTGCCATGGACTTAAGTGAGCCTCCATCCGGAGCTGGCTTGGCAGGGTGATTTCAGACACTCGTGCGCGCCGGTTCTCCCTTCGGAGAATCGTGAAAGCCGATTTTCCCGTTCTCGCAAGAGAGCGATTTTTCTTGAAGTACCGTCTGTCGCCTGCTCTCATCGTCTCGCACAGTGATTGAAAAGGCCATGACCATGCCGGCCGGTGAGGCATAATCCCTTTTCGACCCCACAAGACCCGGCATCGCCGCCGGGAGGCGCTTCCCCGGGAGAAGGCTCAGCCTTCGGAATCCTGCACGCTCAGCAAAACTTCTCCTCAATGAACGCCCTGCGGGGCCGGATGGACTCCCGGCTCACCATATCCTCGATACGGGCATACCTTCAGGAAAGAAGAGGTGATGGCAATGGTGATACAATTATTTATGCTGTTCTGCGCGGGCATCGTCGTCGATTTGCTGGTCACCCGCTACACGAAGTCGGTTGCGGAAAAGAAGATCTGGAGTGCTACGCTCCTCAGCGGAACGATAACCTTCGCGAATTTCTTCCTGCTCTCGGTGATCATCAGCGAAGGCTCTTTTAACTGCATCTTCGACATCATGGCGTATGCGGGCGGAAACACTGTAGGGACTTATGTGGCCCTGATGAAACGGGTATTTTAGAGGACCTGGATGAATCACACCGAACAGGGCGCGTCCGAACCTCCTCTCGGAGAAGGAAGTGTGCACGACAGACGGCCGCAGGCCCATGAGAGCCTGCTGCGCCCGGGTCTGCCCCGGGCATGGAGCCGGTCCGGCGTCCATGCATCCAGCACTGGGCGGCCGCGGTTTACCGGGAGTTTGAGGACGTCGCCCGAGCCCGGAGGAGGTTACGAGCAAAACCCAAAAACGCGCGGTTACAGATTTCCCGAGAGCGGGGCGGCTGCTCTGCTCACCTCATGCCCTGCAATCAGCTCGAGCTTTGAAGTCACATTATCCCGAATCCAGTGAGCATCCCACCACTCGATGGGATTGACGAAAGCCCCGCCCACCAGCACACTGAAATGCAGGTGGTCGCCGCCGGCAAAGCCCGTAGTTCCGGTATTGCCGATCGGGTCTCCGCGCATCACCTGCTGACCGGTGGAGACGGCCATACTGCTCAGATGAGCGTACAGACTGAAGATGCCCTGGCCGTGGTCGATGATGACCGTGTTCCCGTAAATGCCGAGATCATCGGCATAGACGATGATCCCGCCGTTCGCTGCAGGAACCGTATCGCTCATGGTTGAGGCGAGGTCGACACCGAGATGAACGCTCGACCCCATATCCATCCCCTGGTAGCGGTAGGTCCTCCTGTCGCCGAAAAGGGCCTTGGGAGCGGTGTTCGGCATCCTGATGAACGTGCCCTGCCAGAGCTGCTTCGTATCGGAGTCGCTGCAGACGGTCCTGATCTTTCTGTGGTTTTCTTCCCGGAAGGTGGTGTTCAGATGCTTGAATACCTCTTCGGGCAGCCTGCCTTCGAGATCGGCATCCACCTGCTGGAACTCCGCGGCCATGCCCTTGACAAATTCGGGCCCGACCGTCACCGTGTCGTCACGAAACTTATGGGCGGTCCTGACATAAAAGGGGATAGCTGTACCTGCATTGTTGCCTGCGGCATCCTCCACCATCACGCTCATGGGCGTTGAGCGTGAAACGTTTATGGGGACGGCGAAGTAGCACACATAGAGAGTCGTGGCGCCCTCACGGACAGGGTATCCCTGGAAGAACAGGTCCCCGCAGGCGACGCCGCTGCGCTTGACGTTCTTGTTCACGCTGTACAGCGCCAGACACGAGCCGCCGGGATTTACGTTATGCGCCCTCGTCAACAGCGAGACACGCGGGATGACGGAATCGATCTTGACCGGGATCTCGAGGACCGCTGCATTCTTGAGCGGGGAGAAGTCCCGCGCCTGGATCTTGAGAACCGCATCACCGTCCTTGAGCCCGAGCTTTTTGGGTGCGATCTCCAGGGTCACGGTCTTTTCGAAAACACCCTTTTGCGGGATATCGAGAGATGCCACGCCGAATTCACTCTGCTGCTGGACGAGAACGACCTTGAAGTCACGGATTCCGCTCCGCCTGTCCGCAAAGGTGATGGACACCTCCTTCTGCCGGCCGATGATAGTGAGATCAGTATCCATTCTCACCTGGGGTTTTTCCCACTCGAAGAAATAATAGATGAGCCCGGGAATTGCGATCACCAGAATCAAGAGAATAATAGACACGGCAGCCATACCGGATTTGTTCGTCATGATACGCTCCTCTTTCAGACAAGTTTCTCTCAGGTTTCAAGCCTGTGTTCATCCGTACTAGAACGGGCGGAACTTTTCAAGGCCCAGTAGCGATCACAGTGATCCCTTGTTGATGTTCACGAAGTATCCCGCACGGGAAGCATCGGGGCGTCGAAGAATTGCTCCGCCGCCCTCCCCGCCCCGGCCCTTTGTCCTGAAACCTCTGCGGAACGGACCGCACGCATGTTGAGGTGAGCCCCTTCGCGCCGGGATCGAGAGGGCAATCATCGTGAAAATGATTGACAGATGCCGCTGTTTGCGGCAGGCAGGAAAGAACATGCAATAAAGGGTGTGTTCTGGGCCTATGAGTATACGTATATCAGTGCTGGACGACGAGCCCGATATCCTCTGTCCGGTTGAGCTGTACATGAGGGTCGATTACAATATCACCAAGTCTTTTTCCCCCCGCGAGCTCGCGGCCCGGGTGAGGGCGGTGCTGCGAGGGAGAGGCCATGAATCCGAAAGGCTCATCACCATCGGCGGGGCTCTGATCATCGACCCGGAGAGATTCGAGGTCCGAGTCGGCGATACAGCCGCACTTCTGTCCCTGCAGAGTTCAAGGTCCTGCATCTGCTCGCATCGAATGCCGGCAAGGTGTTCAGCCGGGAGAAAATCCTCGACCGCCTCTGGGGTGACGAGAAGGCGGTGCTCGGCAGGACCGTGGACGTGCATATGAAGAACATCAGGGACAAGCTCGGCCCGACAGACAGATTCATCGTCAACATCCGGGGGATAGGCTGCAAGCTGGAATTATGAAACGGCCCGTCTTCTTCAAGCTGTCCATGAGCTACCTCCTGCTGGTCCTCGTAGTCGCAGGCCTGATGCTCATGTTCATGCTTCGATCGTTCCATGCCCATTCGATCGAGACCTCGACCCGAGACCTCCACAGAATCGGCCTTGCGCTCAGCCATCAGATCAGGCCGCTGATGGAAAACGGGCAGCCCGAAGAGCTCAATGCTCTGATCTCAGCCGTGAGCAGGGACGTACAGGCGCGGATCACCGTCATACACGGTCTGGGAAAGGTGCTTGCGGACTCGGACAACACGGCGGCGTCCATGGAAAACCACCGCCGCCGGCCCGAGGTGCTGGCGGCCCTTACCGGCTCCATGGGACAATCGATCCGCTACAGCACCACCCTGGGCAGGGATATGCTCTATGTGGCCCTGCCCCTCGAGACGACAGGGGGAATCACGGCCGTTCTACGCCTGAGCATACCGCTTGAGGATATCCAGATCCTCCTGGGCGCCATGAGAACGGATTTGCTCGTGCTCGCATCGATCATCATCCTGTTTTCTCTCCTCATCGCTCTTTTGTTTTCCCATGCGGTCTCCAGACCTATCCGGCGGTTGAGCAGGGCGTCGAGGAGGCTTGCGGAGGGCGACTTCAAAGAGCGTGTCTGGTTGAGGACCGGCGATGAGATCCAGGAACTTGCCGAGAGCTTCAACAATATGGCGGAACGGCTCGAAGGCTCGTTTGCCGAGCTCGCGAGCAGCAAGGAAGAGCTGGAAGGCATCGTCTCGTCCATGGCCGAAGCCCTCCTGGCACTCGACGAGAAGGGGCGGGTCAGACTGGCCAACAGCAGTGCGGAGAGACTATTCGGCACAGGCAAAGTTCTCGGGAGATACTACTGGGAGATCGTCAGATCGCCGCAGCTGAACAACCTGATCGAGCGGGCCTCGCGGCAGCAGGCAACCGATACCGTTGACATCGATGACAAGGTCTATCTGTGCAGCGTCACCCCTGTAAGCTCCGGTAAAGCGCGGGTGGTGCTCATGCACGACATCACGGAGATGAAGCGCCTGGAAAAGATCAAGAGGGACCTGGTGGTGAACGTATCCCACGAGCTGCGCACACCGCTCACCGCCATCAAGGGCTTTACCGAGACGCTCTTGGAGAAGCGCTCGGACGGCAGCGCGGAGTATCTCGAGATCATCAAGAACCATACAGACAGGCTCATCAACATCATCAACGATCTCATGGAGCTTTCCGGGCTCGAATCCGGAGAGGTCAGGCTCGATGCGGAAGATGTGTCTCTCAGAGGGTTGATCGAGGAAACCCTCGCCCTGTTCGGACCGGCGCTCAAGGCCAAGAACCTGGCCGCTAAGATCGAGGGCCCGCAGCAGGACGTGATCATCAGGGGCGATGCCTACCGGCTCGAGCAGCTGCTCACCAACCTCATCGACAATGCAGTCAAATACACAGAGCAAGGCGGCATCACGGTCTCCTTCGGAAGCTCGCAGAACATTGCGGTCGTCAAGGTCGCCGATACCGGTATCGGCATCCCCCGGGAGCACCTGGGAAGGATCTTCGAACGGTTCTACGCTGTCGACAAGTCCAGGTCGCGCAAGCTGGGAGGCACCGGGCTCGGACTGTCCATCGTCAAGCACGTCGTCACCCTGCACAAGGGGACGATCAGCGTTACGAGCAGGCCGTACGGGGGCACCACCTTCACGATCACCCTTCCCCTCGCCGCCGGTTCGCCCCACAGAGAAGCAACAGGCTGATTTACCTGATCTGCAGAGGCCGCATCCCGGGCATCTCCCAATCGTACGGGCGGATCCGGGTCCCTTCCGGGCTTGAGAACAAATTCACAGAATCTTAATCGTTTCTTAACAAACCCTGTTTATCAACGACAGAGCCCGATACTGGAGGAGTGTGATGCAGGCCGGAAACATGATGGGCATCGTGAATGTCAGTCAGCGCTTTCTCGCATCGATCGTCCTGGTGCTCGCTCTTTCGTGCTCGGACACTGAGGCGAGGAAAGCGCTGACGATCAAGGGCTCCACCACAGTGCTGCCGGTGGTGCAGATCGGCGCCGAGGTTTTCATGGAAAGGCACCCCGGTGTGGACATCTCGGTACAGGGGGGCGGTTCCGGAGTCGGCATCGCATCACTGATCGACGGCACCACCCACATCGCCACCTCCTCGAGGAAGATCAAAAAGGGAGAGACGGCCAGGGCGGAGGCTGCAGGGGTTCATCCGTTCGAGACCATTGTCGCCATGGACGGCATCGCCCTGGCGGTACATCCGTCGAACGGAAAAGACAGCCTCACCACTGTCCAGATCAGGGACATCTATACCGGCAGAATCTCGAACTGGAGGGTCATCGGCGGAGACGACCGGGAGATCGTCGTCATATCGCGCGACACCTCGAGCGGTACCTTCGAGGCATTCGAGAGGCTCGTCCTGGCCGGAAAGAAGGTCCGGCCCGACGCGCTGGTCACCGCATCGAACCAGGTCGTGAACATGACGGTTGCCCAGACGCCGGGCGCCATCGGGTATCTGGGCTACGGGTACCTCTCCGACAAGGTAAAGGCGGCTCGCATCGATGGGGTCAGGTGCAGTGAGGAGACCATCCGTTCGGGGAGATATCCCCTTTCCCGCCCGCTTTATATCTATACCGACGGGAGACCGACGGGCATGGCGGAGCGATTTATCGATTTCCTCCTGAGCGAAGAAGGGCAGCGGCTCGTTCAAGAGCAGGGTTTCATCGGAATCCGCAAAGGTCGCTTATGACAATGAAAAAGCTCCGGCACACCCGTTTGAATAAAGTATCTCAGGAAGCGGCATGAGACATTTCAAAGAAACGCTCTACAGATGGGTGTTCACGATCCTGGCCTTTGCCTCGCTGCTGTTTCTGGTGGGCATTATCCTGACCCTGTTCAGGGAATCGTATCCACTTCTCGCAGGCCACAATCTTCATGACATCGTCTTCGGCCGGTTCTGGTACCCTACCTACGATCCTCCGGAGTTTGGGATGTTCCCGCTCATCATAGCCTCGTTCGTCGTGACATTCGGAGCCATGGCGGTGAGCGTTCCCATCGGGGTGGGCACCGCGCTGTTTCTCAACGAGCTGGCGTCGGAGTCCCAGCGCGCGGTGCTTAAGCCTGTGATAGAGATCCTGGCCGGAATCCCGTCGATCGTCTACGGCTTTTTCGGCATGATCATCGTCGCCCCCTTTATCCAGAACCTCCTGGACATACCGACCGGGCTCAATGCCTTTACCGCGTCGCTCGTTCTGGGCATCATGGCCACGCCCACGGTCGCGAGCCTTGCGGAGGATGCCGTGAGCTTCGTTCCCCGCAGTTACAGAGAGGCGTCCCTGGCCCTTGGCGCCAATCGGTGGCAGACGCTCATCAGGGTGGTGGTGCCGGCTGCGGGTTCAGGCATATCCACCGCCATCATTCTGGGCATCGGAAGGGCTGTGGGAGAAACCATGACCGTGCTGATGGTCGCAGGCGGAGCGGCGGCCATCCCCGCCTCGCTCTTCGATCCGGTGCGGCCCATGACGGCGACTATCGCTGCGGAGATGGGCGAGGCCGTAATGGGAAGCGCTCATTACCACGCTCTCTTCGCCGTCGGCCTGATTCTCTTTCTCATCACGCTGGTGATCAACATCTTTGCCGAGATCATCAGCAGGAGATTCCGGCTGAAGCTGGGGCTGGGAAGATAGGAGAGGCAGGTGCATACGACCCGGGAATTCCCTCCTGAGGCAGGACCGCTTGAAGGGGGTCCGAAAAGAATGATCCACAGGAGCGACATCTCGCAGGCCATCGGATTTCTTCTCCTGGGCGCATGCATCGCTTTCGCGCTCTTTTTCCTGGGAACGATCCTGTATTTCATTCTCGTCCGGGGCGCACCCGCCATTTCGTGGGAATTCCTCACCTCGGAGCCCAGGAGGGCCATGACGCAGGGAGGCGTGGCGCCCGCCATCGTAGGGACCTTCTACCTCACCGTGGGTGCTGTCTTCTTCTCGCTGCCCCTGGGGCTGGCCTGCGCGATCTATCTCTGTGAATACAGCCCGAAAACCGTACTGGTGAACATCATCCGCCTGAGCATCAACAACCTGGCGGGGGTTCCGTCCATCGTGTTCGGGCTCTTCGGCTTCGCCGTATTCGTCAAGGCCTTCGGCTTCGGGGTGTCCATCCTTTCCGGGAGTCTCACCCTGGGCATCATGGCGTTGCCGGGCATCATATCCGCCTCACAGGAGGCCATCCTCGCAGTGCCCCAGTCGCATAAGGAGGCATCGCTGGCCCTTGGCGCGACCCACTGGCAGACCATAGCCAAGGTGATCCTGCCTTCCGCCTTCCCGGGAATACTCACCGGGGTCATCCTCAACATCGGCAGGGTGGCCGGGGAGACCGCGCCCATCCTCTTCACCGCTGCGACGTTCTACACCCGCGGATATCCGGACTCGGTATTCTCCGAGGTCATGGCGCTGCCCTATCACATCTACGCACTCATGACCGAAGGCACCCGGCCGGAGATCCAGACACAGATCGCCTATGGCTGCTCGCTGATCCTGCTCGGCCTGGTGCTCGCAATATCAGCCCTTGCCATCATCCTCAGAGAGAGACAAAGGAGAATCCATGGATCGTGACGTCAAGATCAGCGCCCGCAATGTCAATTTCTACTATGGGAAAACCCAGGCGCTCAAGGACATCAGCATCGACATCTTTCAGAAGAAGGTGACAGCGCTGATCGGCCCTTCCGGCTGCGGGAAGTCGACCTTCATCCGGCTGCTCAACCGGATGAACGATCTCATCCCGGGAGCCCGGGTCGAAGGGCGTATTCTCATGGATGGCGCCGATATCAATCATCCGAAGACCGATGTCGTGAGCTTGAGGCGCAAGGTGGGCATGGTGTTTCAGAATCCCAATCCGTTTCCCAAGAGCATTTTCGACAACCTCGCCTACGGACTCAGGATCGGCGGCGTCCGGGACAGGGGGTTCATCGAGCGCAAGGTCGTCGATTCCCTGAAAAAGGCCGCCCTCTACGAGGATGTGAAGGACCGCCTTCACGACAGCGCGCTGATGCTCTCGGGCGGGCAGCAGCAGAGGCTATGCATTGCACGATGCCTGGTGGTCGAACCCGAGGTGATTCTGTTCGACGAGCCGGCGGCGAGCCTGGATCCCATCTCCACCCGGAAGATCGAAGAGCTCGTCTTGGAGCTCAAGGAGGAGTACACTATCGTGATCGTGACCCACAACATGCAGCAGGCGGCCCGTGTTTCGGATTACACGGCCTTTATGTATCTGGGCCGGCTGATCGAATACGGCGACACCGAGCGGATATTCACCGTACCGAGGGAGAAGATGACGGAAGAGTATCTCTCCGGCAGGTTCGGTTAAGCGGGGAGTCATTTGGCGCTGCTCAATGAGCATGGTCTGAAGGACGAAGATAGTGAATCTGCAGGCCGGATTGAACGACCTGCACGCGTACGGCTGTACAGGAGGAACCGATGTTAGAGGAAGCAAAGCTCAACCGGATAAAGAAAGAGCTTCTCGAATATGCATCCCTCGTGGAAGGCATGATAGAAAAGTCCATCCGAGGGCTGATACAGGCCGATGCAGACATACTCAACAGCGTCATCGCCCTCGACGAACCCAGGGCGAATGCCTTCGAGATCACCCTCGACGAGATGTGCATCGCGACCATCGCCCAGCACCAGCCTGCCGGAAAGCCGCTGCGCACCATCATGATGATTTCCAACATCAACTCCACCTTGGAGCGGATGGGCGATCATGCGGTCACCATCTGCGAGAGCGGTCTGTTTCTCATCGAAAGGCCTGCGGTAAAGCCGCTGATCGACATACCCCGCATGGCCGAGGTGGTGAATAGCATGATCGACGACAGCATCACCTCGTTCATAAACGAAGACGCGAAGCTGGCGCAGAGCGTGTGCGAGAGAGACAGTATCGTAGACGGCCTCAGGAACCAGATAACGAGGGAGCTCATCACCTTTATGTCCTCAGACCCGACCACTATCGAGCGGTCGCTTCATCTCATGAAGATATCCAGCAATCTGGAGCGGGTGGCCGATCTCTGTACGAACATCTGCGAAGACGTCATCTATATGGTGAAAGGCAAGGTGATCAAGCACCACAAGGATTCCCTGTAAAGGCCCCGACGCGCCCTGCACTCCCTGAAGAACGGAGAAGCATTCTGCCCCCGAGCCTGCCGCGTGCGCCTTTCCTCGGGCGGCATCCTTCTCAGTGACGGATCCAGTCGACGATATGGTCTTCGAGCTCTTCAGGATCGACCGAGTCTTCGCTCACGGCCCTGCCGCGTACGGAAATTCCCGCGCGGTGGACCGATTCCCGGCTGCCCGAAATCAGCGGGTGCCATGCAGGCAGGTCTCCGCCTTCAGCGATCAGACGATAGGCGCAGGTGCCGGGAAGGAGATGGAGGCATGAAGAAAGATTCGAGGGGCTCAGGATCAGGCACTCGACGGACAGAGACGAGCGCCTGCGGTATGCGGTGCACCTGCAGGAGGCGATATCCAGGTACCTGCACGCCACCCTGGTGTAGACGAGCTCCGCAGTGTCTTCGAAAAGGATCTTGTGCATGCAGCACCTCCCGCATCCATCGCACAGCGACTCCCACTGAGGAGCGCTCATCTCCTCAAGCGGCGTGCCCTTCCAGAACCGCTCACCGCAGCTCTTCTTCACGCGTCTCCTCCCGGATGCATGTATGCTCATTTCCCTGCATTCTCTACCGCATAATACACCTGTTGCCCATAAATACAAATCACGCCCCGTCATTATCCATCATGTGCAAAGAGGCCCTCAACCAAGGGAAAACGGACAATCATAGCGATCCATATTCATCAGTGACAGATCGCGAGGCACCTGATATACACTTCCGAAAAGAGCCGGGCCACAGCACGGGTCAGAATGCAAAAAAGGTTTACGGAAGAACAGTGTGAAAAGCCCCGGACACCTCCCCCGGATGTCATTGATCCCAGGGAGGTGTTTTCCCGAAATATGTACACGGTACAGTTGTGCGGACATACGTATGGCTGCTGACATATCTTTCAGGGGCTGGAATCCCATCTAGAAGGAATCGGTATGTATGAAAGTAAACGGTGAGGGACTGCTCAAATTCCTCTCTTCGCTGAAGCTCACGGTAGGGCTCCTCCTCATCATATCAGCGATCTGTCTGATCGGCACCCTGTTTCCCCAGATGTCCGGGGGCTCTCGGATAGCGGCTCTGCTCGGCCCGTATGACATATTCCACTCGATCTGGTTTATGGCCGCGGGATTTCTCCTGTGCGCCAACCTCATTATGTGCATGAGTAGAAGGCTGAAGCTGAAGAGGAGGAGCATCCTCATGCTGCTCCTGCATGCAGGCATTCTCCTCGTCATTGCGGGGTATGCGCTGGGTGCCCTGGGCCTTGACGGGATCATGGAGATCCCGGAGGGTGAAACGGTCTCCGGCGTGAGACTGAGGGACGGGTCTTCGGCAGAACTCGGTTTTTCCGTGAAGTGCGAGCGCTTCAGCGTGGATTATTACGAAAACGGCATGCCCAGGGAGTATGTCTCCGACCTCGCGTTTCTGAAGGACGGCGGGGTGGCCGGAAGGGCGCAAGTGAGGGTCAACCACCCGGCCGACATGGGGGGCTTCAGCTTCTACCAGCAGAGCTTTCGGCTGAATCTCTCGGCACTCCTGAGTGTCTCGGACGGACAGTCGAAGACGGCTGTCAGAGTCTCTGAAGGGGATATCATTCCCCTTTCGGCCGCAGGCGATCGGGCCCGCGTGGTGAAAATCTGGCACGATCTCATGCATGCAGGGCCTGCGGTGAAGCTCATGATAGAAGGTGTCCAGGGAGAGCGGTTGCTCTGGGTGTTTCAGAACATCGAGGAGCTCAAGAACAGCTCTCCCGACCTCTTTGAAAAAATGCCCGGCTTCGATCCGTCGTCCGTGAAGCCCTACACATTTGCCTGCGAGGGCATACATCACACGTTCATCACCGGCATCGGGGTCAGGCGGGACCCTGGTATGCCTCTGGCGGGAGCGGGCGGCGCGATCTTTCTGGTGAGCCTGCTGCTTGTGTATCTCATCCCGCGCTCCGGTTCTTCCTCCGCCCCGCAGACCTCACAGGCGGTTACCCCGCGGACGGCTCCGAAGAAAGGCACCGCAAGGAGCGTCCGGGTAAAAGCGAAAGCGAAGAGAGCAGCGCCATGACAAGCGGGACCATTATCGGCATCGTGACCTTCGTCTATCTCGGGGCGTTCTCAATCTCGATCGTGGGCAGAATCCTTGGAAAAGACAGCCTGGACAGGCCCTCATTCTACGCGGCCGTGGGCGGCTTTGTGCTGCATACGGCGGGAATTCTCCTGAGATGGCGTGAGTCCTACTCCCTGGGGATCGGCCACGTGCCTCTGTCGAACTTTTACGAGTCTCTGGTCTTCTTTTCCTGGGCCACCGTGCTGATGACCCTTTTCGGAATCAGGGAAGAAGCCAGGAACAGAGTGCTGTCCTTCGTCACGCCGGCTGCGGCCCTGGTGCTCGGGTACGCATCGTTCTCCCCCGCCATCGACAGCGGCATCCAGCCGCTGATCCCGGCCTTGAAGAGCAACTGGCTGGCCATCCACGTCATCACCTGCTTCTTCGGCTATGCATCCTTCGCTGTGGCCTCGGTCTTCGGAATCTTTCTGCTGAGAAACGGCGGCTCGCAGGGAGTGCATCCATGGGCAGAGATGTTTTACCGCTGCGTGATGATCGGGTTTGTCTTCTTCACCGTAGGCATCCTGACCGGATCGGTGTGGGCTCAGGTTGCGTGGGGCAGATACTGGGGCTGGGACCCGAAGGAGACCTGGGCGCTGATCACCTGGTTCATCTATGCGGCAGTGCTCCACGAGAAGCTCAGAAGCGGCGGGGTGACGAAACGGGTCGTCGTTTTCTCCCTCATAGGCCTTTTGAGCGTCCTGTTCACCTATTTCGGGGTCAACTACCTGCCCGGTCTCCACAGTTATCTCTGAACAATGACTTCCGCTTGAGGTTCACCTGGTCTTCATGTAGCTCCCGCACTGCCTTTTTACGTCTGCCGGACTGATCCGCTGCAGAGAATCGCAGAGCTTCCCATACCCGCCCCGGCGGGGAAGCTCTGTCTTCAATGAGCTGTTCAGCCTGCGAGCACGGCCCAGAAGATGAGTATGGTGATGGTGAGTCCGAGCAGGAGGCTGGTGAGGCCGAAGGCGGCTGCGAAGAGCTGGGAGGCGGTGTTCGGACCGTCGGTCTTGATCTCTTCGAGCCGGTTTTCCGCCAGGATGCGCTCATACTCGAGCGGCCGTTCGTGCTTCAAGGCCGCAAGGGTGTAGCTGCCCGTGAAGATGTTCTTCTCCAGCGGGAACTTGTCCGGCACCAGGTGGTTGTTGAAAAAATGGATCGTGAAGATGAACACCGCAGCCAGAAACGCCTCTTCGGAGTGCGCCAGGTGCACGATGTTGATCATCCACCCGGGCATCACCCACGAGGCGTACTCCGGTATCCACATGATCACCCCCGAGAGCCCGATGACGAACATCCCCCAGAACACCGCCATGAAGTCGAACTTCTCCCAGTAGGTCCACCGGTCGAACCGGGGCTTGTCCCCGGCATTGAAGAACCACTTGAACATCCCGAGGCAGTCCTGGAAATCCTTGACCCGCGGGAAGAGCGAATCGGGACCGAAGAGACGGCCCAGCCACCCCTTCACCTGAAAGCCCGGGAACAAAAACCTCAGCGAGAGCCAGCAGACGTAGAGAAACAGCAGACACATGGCAGCGGCGCTGATGCGGTGAACGAGCGCGGCGTTGGCCACACCCCCCATCAGACCGGTCAGCCACCCCGCCCACGGGGCATCCGAGTACTTCAGCGGAAAGCCCGAGATCACCACCCCGAAGAAGGATACGATCAGCACGATGTGCATGATCCTTTCCTTCATGCCGAACCTGCGCACATACTGCCCGGCCAGCTCTTCGGGCAGATCGGTTCTGACCTGCAGCCCGGCTTTGACCAGCCGGCTCTTCTCCGCATAGACCTTTCTCCACCACAGCAGCGAGTGGACCCAGAAGAAGCCGAACACCCCTGCCAGAAGCGCGATCATGAACTTCTCGGTCAGATACAGCGAGTAAAACCCGTCCTTGTCGTGAGGGTCTGGGTGCGGCACATAGGAGACGAACCTCGGGTGGAAGTTCTCATGGCACTTCCCGCAGGTCTCCACCAGCGCCTCGGTGCTCAGGGCGGAGGCGGGATCGTCCGGGGGCAGAATGTTGTGCGCCTGGTGGCAGTCCGTGCAGCCCGCCACCTTGTCGGGCTCTCCCAGCTTCATGGCCTTGCCGTGATAGGTCAGGCCGAAAGACTCCGCGGCCCTGGGGAACACCCCGTAGCTTCCCGCCGTCCCGCCTTCAGCGTGGCAGGTGGTGCACAGGGCGGTGTAGTACGCCCGCTTCTTGGCCTGCCCCTCATCCGTCTTGTCAAAGATCATCGTGTCGTGGGCGCCGTGGCAGTCGGTGCACGAGGCGGCGTCGGTGTTGCCCGCCATGACCCTGGCGGTGTGGCCCTTGTCTGCGTACTTGTCCCGGTCACTGTGGCACTTCAGGCATACCGCTGCCGCTTCGGCCTTGCCCTCTGCCGACGCTTCGGTATCCTGCGGGTGAATGCTGCTGTGGCACTGCAGGCACGAGAGGTTCATGGCCGCGTGGAGGCTCGTGCCGTACTGGCTGTCGATATCCTTGTGGCAGCTGGCGCAGGAGGCGAGCTCGGGCTTCTCCTTGCTCTGCATGTGCAAGGTCAGGTCCCCCACACCCCTGTGGCAGGCAGTGCAGCTCAAAGCCCTGTGGCCGGTCTGCTCGAAATGCCCGGTGTATTTGAGTCCCGAATGACAGGAGATGCACTCCGGAACCGAAAGGGCTGAAGCCGCCTCGGGCGCGGCAGCCTTTGCGGAGACCGCCGAAGAACCCTCCGCCTCGCCGCCCTTCGCGGATACACCCCGCTCCTCAACACCCGACCCCTCCGCCGACGAGCCGCCGGAGGACGCCTGCGGTTTGCCCGCGGCAGACGAGGCCGGAAAGCTTAAGGGTACCAGCGGAGAGGGAGTCACATTCTTGAAATCGTGACAATCGGCGCACATGAACTCTGATTTCCCGTGCTGGCGGTGGCATAGGTCGCAGTCCACTTCGGTGCCGTAGTGCGAGGTATGCGGGTTCGGCAGGAACACCCCCTTACCGGGTGTCTTCGACAGGCCCTCGGTCGGGTGGCAGGCCGTGCAGGTTTTCGTGCTCACCCTCTCGGCGTCAGCCTCCTTGCCGTGACATGCCTGGCACGAAACACCCGAGAGCATATGGGTATGGCCCGTGGGCATCTTGGATTTCAAGGAGACCTCGTCCTTGTCATGACAGGCCATGCACTGCTCCATTGTCATGGCCTTCGTGTCCGGATGGGTCTTGGGGAGCACCTGTTTGCCTCCTGCATGACACGCCATGCAGTCCCCGGGCTTCGCATCGGTCAGCCGTTCAGGAGCACCGCCTTCGGCCCCCGCCGCGGGATTCCACAGCAAAATGCCGACGCCTGCAACCAGGATGAGAGTAAGAAGCATGGTTATTAGACGTGCCCGAAAATCATGCTGCCTGACCACGGTGATACCTCCTGACCGAGAGATGGGCTGAATCCTCCTGCCTTCCGACCCTATGACCAGCTGCAGGCTGAATCGCCGGGCAGCCCCCTTGTTTTCATACTGAAAAGGCGGCGCCGCCGAATGCGTCGCCGCCTTTCCTGTTGTATCCTGTTACACTTTTTCCTTTGCTGCGTTCGTCCCGGCGATGCGCCCGAAGACCACACAGTCAGGAATTGCATTGCCGCCCAGCCGGTTCGACCCGTGGATGCCTCCGGTCACCTCGCCCGCAGCATACAGGTGCGGGATCGGGTCGCCCCAGATATCGATGACCCGGGCATCCTTGTTGATCCTCAAGCCCCCCATGGTATGGTGGACGGCGGGCCACTGTGCGACAGCATAGAAGGGCCCCTCGTCGATGGGTATCATCGCATCGGTGATGGGCTTGTTGAATTCCGGGTCCTTCTTGTCCTTGAGGTACTGATTGTGCTTCTTGATCGTTTCCTCCAGGGCCGCGGCAGGAACGCCGATCTTCCCGGCGAGCTCCGCAAGCGTGTCGGCCTTTACGAAGCGGCCTCTGGCCAGACCTTTCTCGATCTCTTCCATAGTCCCCATCTTGGGTATCATCTTCTCATTGAAGATGGAGAAGGTGGGCTTCGAGCCGGTGGCGATTTCCGCGCGGGATACCACGTCGCGGCGCTCGAGCTCGTTCACGAACCGCTTGCCCTTCTTGTCAACGTACACGATGCCGTAGCCCGGCCCTCGGAACGGATACAGGCCCGGCGAGTCCAGGGTGCCCTTTTCAGGTTCTGCATAGGGATACAGCTGGATGAAGCACATCTGCAGTGTGTCGGCGCCGACGGCCTGGGCGTAGCGGATCATCTCGCCGGTCGCGCCCATGTGGTTGGTGCAGTTGAGCTCGGGAACGATGTCCGGATTGAATGACTGGCGCATCTTGATGTCGCGGCTGAATCCGCCGGAGGCGATGATAAGCGCCCGCTTGATCCGGATGTTCTTCTTTTTGCCGCCCTCCTTCACTTCGATGCCGAGGATCGGGCCGCTCGTATCCGCCCGCCAGATCCAGGAGACTTCGGTGCGCGTCCGCATGGTCGCCCCGTATCTCTCGGCGATCTTCCTCAGCGCCTCCGTGTAACCGCGGCCGACGCCCTCGACATTATTGTGCGTCCGGTATGCCGAGTGTCCGCCGGTTCGGTTCAGGACATCGCGCAGCTTCGCACCGCCCTCGTCGATCATCCAGTTCAATGCCGGCGTGGCACCATCGACCATTATCTTGACCAGCTCCGGGTCGCCGTAGAAATCGCCGCCCTTGATCGTATCCTTGGAGTGGAGCTCTACGCTGTCGTCGCCCAGCTTATGCTTCTCGCGGAGGTGAAGCTTGTCGTCCCACGAGTTGTACTCGCTGCCGTTGATGATGGAGTTGCCGCCGTAGACCGGCATTTTCTCGAGAATGACGACCTTTGCCCCTCCCTTGGCGGCCTCGGCTGCCGCCGCCAGTCCGGCAAACCCGGAACCAACGACTACCGTGTCGAGGGTCTCGTCCCACTTCGTGGGGATGACCCTGCTCTCAGCCGCATTGGCGTCCCCCTTCGTGAGGTTCAGGGCCATGGCGCCTGTTGAGGCGAGAATGCCGGCCGTCACGGTGCCCTTGAGCATCTGTCTTCGCGTTATTCCTCCCTGGTTACCGGTAACGCCGTTCCTGTTTTCCTCGTTCTTTTTCTTCATGGTAGATCTCCTCCCTTGTAGGTGTTTATGAATAAACCGGGATCTCCAGTTGTTCCGTACCTGATGCAGGGCAGGCAGTGTGCTCGTTTCGATCGTGCCTCCGGACTGCTCGGGCGAACGCCGCATGCGCACGGGATACCGGTGGTGAGATATACATGTCCGAGAAGAGCGCCCCGCTCTTCTCGCAGAGGAAGCCGAACCTCGCAACAGAGACCGATATCGTCATTTGAAAACGGCATATCGGGTAGTTTCATATACCCACCTTCGCTGATTCAGCCTAAGGCAGAATGAATCCTCAGGCCGCCTCTGTAGGATAAAATGTATCAGGAATATTCACTAGGATGTAGGGGAGGAAACGGGGTTTTATCGGGTATTCGGAAGTACCCGATGCATGGCGTGAGTATCATGCAAAAGGTGGGTGCAAAGCCCGGGCCGGTTATCTCCTGGACGGCTCCTGGGCGGCGTTTCGGCCGGCGATGCGCCCGAACACCAGGCAATCGGTAATGGCGTTGCTGCCCAGCCGGCTTGCACCGTGGATGCCGCCGCCGGTTATTTCCCCTGCCGCGTACAGGCGCCCTATGGGCTGCTGCGTCCGGACGTGCATCACCTGGGCTTTGGTGTTGATCCTCAAGCCCCCCATGCAGTGGTGTACTTTCGATATCAGGCGGATGCTGAAGTAGGGAGGGAACTGGATCGGGGACAGATCGTCGGTGATGGGCTTGCCGAACTCGTCGTCGACGCCTTTTTCCACCGATGCGTTATAGCTGAGGATGGTGTTTTTCAGGGCCTCCAGCGGTATCCGGTTGTCATTCGCCAGCTCGTCGATGGATTCATACTGTTTCACCACTCCGCGTTTCAGACATTTCTCCAGAGTCGCGGCGTGCTGCACTCCCTTGCTGTCGACGATGGCCACGGCTTCTCTCCCGCTGTTGAGCATGGCGTCGACAAGCAGCTTGCGGTCTGACAGTTCATTGACAAAGCGCCGGCCCGAGCTCCTGTCGACCAGGATGCCATAGGGGAATCCCGCCAGCATCGAGAACATCGAGCCGACGCCGAAACCTTCCTCATCCCTTGAGGCCCAGGGTCCGAGCTGAATCAGCGACAGCTGAATCGGCGTAGCCCCGATCCGTATGGCCTCGATAAGGCTCTCTGCCGTGGCCCCGGGTTGATTGGTGCTCTCGATGTCTGCAGTGAGATTCGGGTTCTGAATGGTCCTGAACGTGATATCCTGGGCAAAACCCCCGGCTGCCAGAACAACGGCCTTTTTCGCCCGGAGCCGTCTGATCTCGCCTGTCTTGGGATTGGGGTAAATGTAATTCTCACTGACCATCACGCCTTCCACCTCATCGTTTTCATCCAGGACAAATCGCTTGAAGAGGGTTTTGAGCTGCACGGGTATCCCCAGCTTCCTGCATCTGGTGAGCATGGGTCTAATGATGCCGGAGCCCGATGTCTCGATCGTGTTGTAGGTACGGGGGACCGAGTGCCCGCCGAGGTGGCTCAGCCTTGGTTTATACTTCACCCCGAGATCATCGATCGTCCACTGCAAGGCCTCGACGGAGCGCTCGGCAACTATCCGGACGAGCTCAGGCTGATTGAGCTTCATACCGGCTGCGAGCATGTCGGCCATCATCAACTCGGGGGAGTCCTCGATGCCTGCTTGTCTCTGAAGCTCAGAGCCTGCAGCGGCAACCAGCCCGCCGCTGATGACGGAATTGCCGCCTGGAACACGCATCTTTTCGAGCACAATGATGGACGAACAGTGCTTCCGTGCTTCCAGTGCCGCTGCAAGACCGGCAAAGCCCGATCCAATGATAATCAGATCGTACTCAGCGTCCCACATGAATAGCTCCATTCAGGTTGTTCTTCCATACATTCCAAGTCGACCGTGGCCTCCGGAAGGTTCCAGCGCTAACGGGCATACACCAGGCGCAGGTCCGTGTAAAGAGCTCCAAAAAACATATCAGACACCTGGCGCGGGTTGTTCCGGAAAATGTCTCCGGGTATGGTATGATCTCATTCATGTATGAACTCGCCCTCTTGGCTGGTGCTGCCGGCGGAATCGATGACGCGATTCGAAAGAAAGGCGTGAAGGTTCACCTTCCTGCCGCGCAGGCGGAGCTTCCTGCGGATATTCTTTCGGTGCGTCTGAATGGTTTCAAATGAGAGGTTCATGGCCTCGCATATTTCCTTGCTCGAACACCCGGCCTGGATCAGGCGGCATACCCCGAGCTCGGTTTTGCTGAGCTTCAGAAGGCCGGCATCCAATCCGGTGTCGGAACCGGAAGTCAGGGCTGTGATCTGTTGGCCGAGGAGCATGAGA
>Ga0208824_1001306_pt1 | contig 22563 bp, 19 predicted proteins | sample AD_JPNTR3_MetaG_FD_184447 | JGI IMG/M metagenome (GOLD analysis project Ga0208824, IMG submission 184447) | Active sludge microbial communities of municipal wastewater-treating anaerobic digesters from Japan - AD_JPNTR3_MetaG (SPAdes) (version 2) | ecosystem: Engineered > Bioreactor > Anaerobic...
AGTCAAGAAGCACAACAGAAGGAAGAAAAATCCTTTGGGCGCAGGGCATCTCGGAATATAGTTGATTTTACCTACCCAAGAGATTTGTTCGATATTATCTTTGCTGAATGGCAGATTTTTGGGGATATTCTTGGCAAAGATAAAAACTACTGGGATCAGCGCGCTCAACTATTGTCAAAAATAAGAACTCCTTTGGCGCATAATCGAAATCAAGCACTTTATGATTATGAACGTCAAACGGCGGAAGGATATTGCAGGGAAATACTCACGATTTTGGAAGAATATGACTCAACTAGATTTTTATGATTTCGATGCCGTGCCGCCCAACCTGCGCTTCCAGCCGACGCCGCGGCGCGGCGCGGCTGATGCGCGGTGCCGTTAGGCGGCGTTCTGACCCATAGATCGAACTTGAGTAGGGAGGTGAGAATGTGTGAGTGGATTACCTGGCTACGAGGGTTTTCCCTTGCCATTCTGTCCGGCCTGGTCATCTGGATCTGAGTTTACCATCGGTGAGGTGCTGCAGCCAAGACCTGCATCAACCTCAACGCCAACCCCCACGCCAACCGCAACGCCCGCGCCTACCGACACCCCCACGGTCACGTCAACTCCGTCTCCCACCCCTACGCCGACGCCGCGTTCGCTCACCATCGCCAATTTTGATACCTGTAGCGGCGAAGGGCGGATGGGCGCGGCCTACGACCCGGCCACAGCCAACCGGCTCGATGTAACATACCAGCCGGAGTCAGGCCGGGGCTGCGCGGCCAGGTTGCAGTACAACCTGGAGCCGGGCGGTTGGGTTGCCTTCTGGATCAAACTGGATGGCGCTGACCTGTCCCCTTATCGCACGCTGGTCTTCTGGGCGCGCAGTGAAGAAGGAAGCCCGACGCCGGCTTCCATCAAGGTTGAGCTCAAGCGTCTCAATAATCAGGAAACCAAAGCCAAGGTCCACATACTGACGCTAAAGCCTGCAGGAGGCTGGTTCAGCATCCCGTTGAGCGATTTTGCCCTCTCGTCGCGCACCCAGATGAGCGAACTGGTGTTCACCTTTGAGTATCAAAACGCCGGAGCAAGCGGCGTGATCGCTCTGGATCAGATTCACGTCCGAGAGTGAGGAAGGCAACCATGAACCGGCTATGGCATCTGCTTTTGTTCCTGGCGCTATGCGGGGCGATGCTGCCGTGCGGGCCGGCCGCCGCTCCTCCACCGGTTGTCAGTTCTGCGCACCCCCTGTCGGACGCTGAGAATCCGCTGGACGCCATCGCCCGCGACACCTGGGCCTACCTGCGCTCCGACGCGGCTACCGCCAACCACCTGCCCTACAGTTGGTGGTCGCCGACCCTCGCCGGCGGCGACTATGCCAACCCGGCCGAGATCGGCCTCTATGCCCTCTCCTGGCTGGCGGCCTACGACCTGGGCCGACCGTGGAGCCCTTCCTGGGCCGCGACCGAGGCCGAGGTCACCGCCGTGCTGGACCAACTGCGCGCCTGGCAGACCGGCTCGCAGACCTATCAACCACACGGCCCCAACGCCTACGCTAACAGCGTCTTTTACCAGTGGTACTGGATTTCCTGGAACCCGCCGGTGGTCGGGGCGAACGCGGGCGATAACCACCTGGTCCCGTCCGTGGACAATGCCTGGCTGGCCGCCGGCCTCATCACCATCCACGAGTATGCCCAGGCCAACGGGTGCACCGCTGCGGCAGTCGTTGGCAGCGGTATCGCCGATGCAGCGCCGCTCATAGTCCTGGTAGAGAAAGGCGGGCTGGGTGATGACGGTGGTCCAGTTATCCGGGCTGAAGAGGGCGTCCACGCTGATGCCCACGCCGGCAGGCGCTCCATTCGGCGGGTTGGGGTCGTAGGGGAAGTAGGGGTTGGTCGCCACGGTGCCGGTGATGTCAAAGGTCAGTTCAAACTTTTCGTAGCGCCCGACGGTGTTTGCGCCGGCAAGGATGTTACGGATCTGAAGCGTGGGCGATTGCGCCTGTGCCGAATTCAGGAGCGCCGCCACGCCCATTCCGGCAATGAGGAGGACGAGAAAGAGAAAAGTCTTTTGGTTCATCGTGATCTCCAGCATTCTACCCGATTGTCCACAGGCCGGCGGCCTTTGTGCTGCGATAGGCCAGCCGGTCAGGTGGCCCATAGGCGGGCTGAAAGCCTGTGCTGTAGGCTGCCCATGGACGGGCTGAAAGCCCGTCCTGCGCCTGGCTGTCCGGGACAGGCTTCCCAGGCTCTGTTCCCATTCGGCTGGCGGAAGGGAAAGGGCCGTTCGCCTATGGCCCAAATTGAGATGGCCGCAGCACATTCTTGCGCCAGGAGGCCAAAATGACGGTCATCAGGTCATTGTCCACGTCCTGCAGATTGTTCGGGTCAGGGCCAAAGGGGTAAAACATGGCGCGGTCGCCCCAGGTGTACCAGGGTTCGTAGGCCGGTTCCCACACCCACAGGGCGTGATTCATCCCCTGTTGCTCGAAGAAGTCCATCTCGTCTCGTAAAAAGTCGGCGGCGCCGGGCGCCCAGCGCACCACGCCAAACTCGTTGACCGCCACCGGCGCGCCGGTCTTGGCGCGGAAGGCCAGCGTCGGCTCCAGCCAGGTCAGCAGCCAGGTGCGGTCGAAGCGGTCGGGAATGTTGTCCCACGTCACATCAAACTCGCCGGGGTAGGGCCGTCCATCGCCCGGTTGTTGGTGCGTGTACTGAAAGGGCCCGTATTGGTGGACAGCATAGACCACCCGCTCGGCCTGGACCGGCTGAAGCGCCGGCAGCCAGGGAATGCTGCCCCAGCCCATCGGGTTGACCAGGAAGGGGGTCCCGGCATCCACTTCGCGGATGGCCGTCACCAGGCGCGGGTAGAACGGATTCCAGTCGTAGAGCGTGCCGGCATAGCGCGGGTAAAAGTCGGCCGGGTCGTACAGGTCGAGCATCACCTCGTCGGCGTTTGGCTCCACCATCAGGTCATAGCCGGCCACAACCGGATTGCCCCGATAGCGCTCGGCGGTATGACGCCACATCTCCACCCAGGCATCCTGGGCGGCCTGTTCTGTCCAGACCGTTTCGATGAGCAAAGCGGGGTCAAACCACTCGCCGGCCCCGTCGCGGTAGAAGGTGAAATCGCTGCGTCCTGGCCCGGTGCGGAAGGAGATGACGGCGAACAGGTCGGCGCGGGCGGCCATCTCCAGCAGGGAGTCAAGATGAGCCTGGGCGTTTTCATCCAAAACGTAGGGCGGGCGCTCGCTGAACAGGCCGGGGACGGAGAGATTGACATAGTTTGCACCCAGCGCGGCCAGCCGATCAAAGTCGGACTGGGCGTAAGGGGGGCCGATGTAGCCATTGCCGAGCAGGTCACCGTCCAGGTCGGGAACGCGAATGCGCTGCCAGATATTCGCGCCGCGCAATTGGGTGCCGTTCGTCCACAGCGAAAACTTGTCGAGCGGTTGCGGGCCGGCGGTTGGCGAGGCTTGCGGCGAGGGCGTGACGGTTGGGCGTGGCGTCTCTGTTGGGGGCGGCGTGGAGGGCAGGGCAGGTGCCCACGGCTGCGGGGAGCCGGGAGAACAACCTGCGCCCAGCAGAAGGAGTAAAAGCAAAAGGAAGCATTTGCGGACAGAAAAGCCGGCGGAGGGCATCTTTGCCTCCCGAAGACTGGTAGTGTCAGTCTGAAGCTCCATTTTCTACTGAGATACGCATAAGATCAGGGGCAACCCGAGCCGCCGGGTAACAAGAATGTCGTTTGTCGCCTGGAGCGTGGCGACAATTTTCTGAAAGTGCGACCAGGCGGCCCGGGGCGCAACAAATGCGCTTGCGCCCTCCTCGGCGTGAATGGCAGCCCGTGCGAGAGACCACCCACTTGGCTTCGCTCGGCGTGACAAAACCGTGATGTCCTGTGACAGGTCTGTCCTTGTGCAAAAGCCATTCGCGCGCGCTCATCCCGCCGCCACCAGCGCCTGGAAACGCGCATCGTCACGGATGGACTCAAAATCAGGATCGCGCCGCGCCCACTCTAACGGCGCCTGCTTTTTCTCCAGCGCTACCTTGAGCAGCGCCAACGCTTCTTCAACATTGCCACAAATGGCTTCAAAGCAGGCACGGTTGTACTTATTTTCCTTTGCAATCAACCCGCGCGCGATCTGGATTTGCTCCTGCGCTTCGGTTTCGCGTCCCAATTTGCGGAGAACGCTGGCGAGCGGAGCACGATACACCCCGCGTTCAGGCGCGAGTTCGACTGCTTTTTGGTACGCGGTCAATGCCTTTTCGTATTCCCCAAGCAACTGATGCACGTTCCCGATGCCGTAGTGCGGAGACGCATCCTTCGGGTCGAGTTCGATGGCGCGCTGATAGGCCGCCAGCGCCGCCTCATCGTTGCCCAATTGATGGTGCACGTTCCCGAGGCCGTTGTGCGGTACCGCAGCCTTCGGGTCGAGTTCGATGGCGCGCTGATAGGCCGCCAGCGCCGCCTCGTAGTTGCCTAACTGTGCCTGCACGTTCCCGATGCCGTTGTGAACGACCGCAAGTTCGTGGTTACTGAGACCACCAAGTTCAATCGCGCGCTGATAGGCCGCCAGCGCCGCCTCATCGTTGCCCAAATCATGCTGCACGTTGCCGATGCCGTTGTGCGGATGGGCATCCTTTGGGTCGAGTTCGATGGCGCGCTGATAGGCTGCCAGCGCCGCCTCATAGTTGCCCAATTGATAGTGCACGTTCCCGATGCCGTTGTGCGGATGGGCATCCTTTGGGTCGAGTTCGATGGCGCGCTGATAGGCCGCCAGCGCCGCCTCATAGTTGCCCAATTGATAGTGCACGTTCCCGATGCCGTTGTGCGGATGGGCATCCTTTGGGTCAAGTTCGATGGCGCGCTGATAGGCCGCCAGCGCCGCCTCATAGTTGCCCAATTGATAGTGCACGTTCCCGATGCCGTTGTGCGGATGGGCATACTTTGGGTCGAGTTCGATGGCGCGCTGATAGGCCGCCAGCGCCGCCTCGTAGTTGCCCAATTGATAGTGCACGTTCCCGATGCCGTTGTGCGGATGGGCATACTTTGGGTCGAGTTCGATGGCGCGCCGATAGGCCGCCAGCGCCGCCTCGTAGTTGCCCAAATCCGACTGCACGTTCCCGATGCCGTTGTGCGGTGCCGCTAACTTTGGGTCGAGTTCGATGGCGCGCTGATAGGCCGCCAGCGCCGCGTCGTGCTTTTCCCCCAAGTATAATGCCACGCCCAGCCGATACCACGCGCCTTGCTTTTCCGGCAGCCATTCCACCACCTTGGGCAAGATGCGTTCCGCTTCTGCGGAGTAAATGGCATCGCGCCTATGTTGGGGCCACAGGAATTCGCCTGCCAGGTCATATAACGCCTCACCCAACTGCTTTTTCAACGCTTCGCCATCCTTGGGCAAGCCGCGCTCGGCGCGCTCGTACATCGCCAGCGCTTCGGTGTACTTGCCGCGCGCGTAGAGCAGTTTGCCGCGCTGCCAGTCCAGGATTGCGCTGCGTTCGCTTTCCCCCTCGCCTTGAAGATAGCGCAGCCTTTCCAGCCGCGTCAGTTCATCCAACAACTCGGCTTGTTTTTCTTGAAGATACCCCAACTTTTCCATCAGAAGCCTCAGTTCGTCCGGCAAATCAGCTTGTACTCCGTGCGATGAGAAGAACCAGCCTTCCACTTCGCGCAACACCTTGACGCGCTTTTTGCCCGCCGCGCTCAGGCACTCCTCCCAACTCTGCGCGGTCTGCGCCAGGCCGCGCCGCAACGGGCGCGAGTAGGCTAAACTTTCGACCAGGCGCGGGATCAGCCAGTGCCAGGCCTCACTCTCGTCCAGCCAAAAGAGGGAATCGCACAGGTCCACCGCCGTTTTGACCCAATCCTCATCGGCGCAGCGGTCTTCCAGGCGCGGCAGATCGGCTTGCAGTTTTTCCAGGCGGGCGCGCAACACCTCCGCCGCGCGCCAGTTGAGCAGCTGCACGCGGTCATCGCTGCGGTGCAGTTCACTTTTGAGATGTTCGCGCAGAAAGAAAGCGGGATCGTCGTGCAGGCGGGCGCGCTCGTAATGCACCGAGGCGTAATCGCGCTCCAGACGTTGCAGCAATCCGTCCAGGTCAAAGATCGCCTCATCGGCGGGACGCAGCATAGCGCGCAAAATCTCCACATCGCCGCGCGCCAGCGCCAGCGCCCAAAGTGCGGGTTGATCGGCCTCGGGGGCGTGGAGGAAATAGCGCGCCGTCATCTTTTGCACGATTTGCCCGCGCGGCGTGGCGTCGTCAATCTCGCCGATGATCTCCTCCAGCGCGATGCCGCTCCGCCACATCTCCGCCGCCTCGTGGATCGCCAGCGGGATGCCGCGGGTGGCACGGGTGAACGCGGCGAGCGCCGCATCGTCCAGCGGGCGCGCGGGCGCCACATCGGCAAAGATGGCGCGCACATCCTGCTGCGCCAGTTGCAGCAGATCGCGCGCCACCAGGCGGCGCGGGAACTCGTCAGCATAGCCTTTGAAAGACTCGGCGCCGAATTGCCGGCTGCGCACCAGATCGTCGCGTCCGCTGATGACCCAGACCAGGCGCGGGCCGGCGGCGCGCATCACCTCGTGCAGCCAGATGTCGGCGCGGTCAACGATCTCATAGGTGTCGAGGAAAAGGATGAGTGGTTTGCGCGCCGCGACCTTCTTCAACCCTTCGGCGAGCGCGCGGGCGAGTTGTTGGTTCGGGTTCAAAAAGATTTCGTACTGTTTGGGGTCGAGCCGCGCCCGCAGGCGACGTTCAAGCGCAGTGCGCAACTGTGCGGCTTGTTCCGCGCCCACCCTGATGCCCACCTCCAGAAACGCTCTGGCGAGGTTCTCGCCCGTCTCGCCGATCGGCAAACGGAGGCGCAGGATTCTGGCGATCGCGCCTGCGCCTGCGCTGCGCAGGGCAGCGAATTCGTCGCGTTCGCCGCTCGCTTCGAGCGCAGCCGCGACTTTTTTCTCCGCTTCGGCGCGTTCCTTGACCGCTTTCTGGTACGCGCCGAAATCGCCGCCCCAATTTTGCGCGACCGCGCGTTCGTGAATGATGTCAAATACCGTTTCGGGGCTGATGTGTTCACGGCCCACCCGCAGACGCGCCGTGCGGCGGCGTTCGTCTTCCCAATCTATCCACAAAATCTGGAACGCGCTTTCAAACGGCGGCTCGTCCCGCGCGATGTCGCGGAAACGCTTGGCGAGCGTGGTCTTGCCGATGCCGCCATCGCCGTAGAGCAAAAAGATGTAGGGTAAATCTTCGCCGTGCGGCGGGTGGAGCACCTCCTTCAGCGCGGCGCGCCATTGCTTTTGCTCCTCCACGCGGCCGAGGAAGAGTTGGTTGTCTACGTAAATGCGTTCGGTGTCCATGGCGCCTCCTGCTAGCCTTATCCGAACACTTGTAGCCTGCCCGGGACGGGCTGGAAGGGACGGGCTGGAAAGCCCGTCCTACGCTTGGGTAGGAGGGTAGGCAAAAGCAGTGCCTTTGCCTACCCGGCTTACCCAACATAGCGTTTTGGTGAAAGCTATCTTATCTCGCTGCGGGCACGCTGTCAAGCGAACGTTCCACCATGCGGATCTGGGCGGGAGAGCGCACAACGATCACCGGCGCGCCCTGGTACCACCCCAGTCTGCCCCGGACCTGCACGACCTGGCCGGCGGCGTACATCTGTTCCGGCGCCGCCGGGAAGTTGCGCCGGTCCTGCCTGAGAATGCGCACGATAAAGGTCCCCTGATGCGGCTCGCGGAAGGTGAGATAGACTGCCTGGCCGTTGTTGAATACCGCCGCCAGTCGTCCCTCCACGGTGACCGTCTGCCCCACGTATGCCCACGTCTCCCCGGGCGTGAGCGGTTGCGCCGGCGGCGGGGGCGACGCGGGAGCGGGGAGACCGTTCGCCGTACGGAAGCCGACGGGGAGCGCGGAAGCACGGGCGGCCCCAGGATTGCCCTGTTCCAGCGCTACCACCGCGCCGTCGGTGCTGACAAAGTAGACGGTGTTGTTGCTCACCACCCAGGAGGCGTATTCGCTCCAGTACCGGTCATAGACCGCCCCTTGCTGCCAGTAGATGTAAAAGCCCCCCGGCCAATTCCGTGTGTTGGATAGACCGGCGGCGCAGTAATGGCTGGCGAGAAAGCCGCTGCCGCAGATGTCCTGGTCCTGAGAGGTGGCGATGTGCGGCAGGTTGCTGACCAGGATGGGGTTGTCCGCCGAACTACCGCGGCTATCGGAGCGGTCGGTGATCTGATGGGCGATGCCGGCTTCCCAATGTCCGGCAAAGAGGTGATCCCCGGCCATCGTCAGGAAGGCCTGCTCATCGGTGGGGAAGAAGGTGTTGGTCATATAGCGGACGTAGCCGGCCAGATAGCCGGGCACCGTCTGGTCGTCCAGCACCATCTCCCCCAGGCGCGAATCCCAGCGGCCATCGCAGGGCTCCTGAAGACAGGTGCCCCGCATCACCACGTAGGCGATTTCCGTGCCGTCGGAGAGCGTTTTGACCACCGGCAGCGGCCCCATCGGCATATAATCCCCGTCGCCAAAGCCCCCATTGCCCACGTTGGGGATGAACGCCGCCGAGCCGTCGCTCAGGCGCAGGGCGAAGAGCGGCTGATCCCCAGGGTTGTTTTGCAGAAACGCGCGCATCTGGGCATTAGTGAATAGAAGGTTCGGATCCCAATTCCACATAGTTTGCCAGTCCAGCCGATAGCGCACCAGGACCAGGCCGTGCTGCTCGGCGATGACCGGCCAGCCGTTGCTGACCTGGGCATAGTCGCTGTTGCCGCCGGGATCGCCGGGCTGGAGCGGCGTGGGTTTGACCCGCCAGCGGCGCGTGCCGTTCGTGGCGTCTATGGCGTGGACGTACAGGTCCTCGCTGACGACGACCACCGTCCCCGTGCCGGGAGAGTAGGCCGGCGGGGTGTGCACCGGCGAGCCGGCCTCGTAGCGCCAGCGCTGGGCCAGGGTGTCTTTGTTCAGGGCCAAGACGGCGTTGCCCATGCTGAAATAGACGGTATCCCCGGCCAGCGCCGGAGGCAGGGGCAGCGTGCTGGTGGCGCCGGCGTTGAACTCGCCCAGGGTCTGGCCGTTGGCGGCGTTGAGGCGGTAGAGGCGGCTGTTGGCCGAGACAACGAACAGCGCGTCTTGCACCGGGTCGTAGGCGGGGGTGGAGTTGATGACGCCCAGGTCGTTACGGCTCCACACGACCTGGCCGTTGGCGTTGTTCAGGGCATACACCCCGTTAAGGCCGGCGGCGACGTACACCCGTCCCCCACCGGTGACCGGCTGGCTGTTGCGCGGCAGGCGGAACTTATCTGCCGATACCTGACCGTTGGCGTTCGGCCCGTTCCAGGCCCACTTCCAGCGCCAGGGAGTTGGTACCGCCTGGGGCTGATAGCCGGTATGCTGGGCGTCGTGGGCAAAGTGGGTCCATTTGAATCATAGACGGGATGCCAGAAAAATTCTTACCCGATTATATTGGGCAGATGTCCGCGTCTCCCTGCGTTCATCCGTGCCCTTTCGCAACCGTGAGTCGGCGGCGGCGATCTCCAGGGCCCGCAGCGCGCTCTGTTCCTTGTCTTTCACTTCCAGCATCAGGTCAAAGTCGTGCGGACGGCTCTCCTCCAGGAACCGGCGGAAGTGGGCCTCGTCCAGCGCGTGGGCGTGGCTCCCGAAACGTCCGCCCGGGAGGGGCGAGGAGTAATCAACGATAGGCGGGCCGTCCTCCGGCCTCCAGGTCGCCCCGGCTGCCGCCAGCGCCTCGGAAAGGGAGCGACCATCGGGGTTCAGTTCCCGGTGGAAGACGTCCAGCACCACCGGCACGCCCACCGCCGCGCTCACCTGCAGACAGTCATCCAGATTGTACAGCCGTTCGTCATTCTCCACCACCAGCCGGGCCAGAATCCCCTGGTCCAGGCGGCGCGCCGTCTGAATGAACCGCTCCAGGGAGGCCTCCCGGTCCCCGTAGCGACCGCCCAGGTGAATCTGGACCTTCGCCGTCCGGTCCAGCCCCATCCGGTCCAGGGCGAGGGTGTGGTACTCCAGGTCGGCAATCGCGGCGGCCACCGTCTCCGGACGGGGAGAGTTCAGGACGGTGTACTGGCCCGGATGCATGGAGATGCGCATCCCGTATTCCTGCACCAGCGCTCCGATGCGGGCCAGGTCTGCCGCAAACTCCTCCGCCCAGGGGAAGCGGTTCTCCGGCCGAGAGGCAAAGGGAACCAGGTCGGAGGTGATCCGCAGGAAAAGGAGCCCCCGTTCGGCGTTCTAGCGGACCATTTCCTCCAGGCAGGCCAGGTTGCCCGCTACCGTCTCCCGCAGGCGCTCCCAGGAGAGGGCCGCCAGGCGAAATGTCCGGCTGGGCCGACAGTCCAGGCTGAGGTTGATGCAGGGATAGCCGATGCGAATGGGCGGCATGTCAATCTCCGCTGGTAATGACCTGCTCGGCTGCCCGCGACGAAGCCTCATCAGGCCAGTTCGTCCAGCAGGGCCAGGATTTCCGCATTGGACGGGATGTCGCTTATCGAGTGCCCGTAGTGGATCCAGCGGACGAGTCCGTCCCGGTCCACGATGGCCTGAGCGGGCATCCGCCCCAGTTTGAACAGGTTGACCTCCTGACCGTACCGCTTGAGGACGACGTGCTCCGGGTCCGGGAGCCCAACGAAGGGCAACCCCTCCTCTTCCCAGTACCGGGCGAAGGCCTCCGGCCCCTCCGGCCCGACGATGATGACCTCGGCACTGCGTTTGACGAACTCCGGATAGTCCTGGCGCAACTGCGCCATGTGCTGGCGGCAGAAGGGGCATATAAAGCCGCGGTTGAAGACCAGGACGACGTGCTTCTTTCCCCGGTAGTCGGATAGGCGCACCGTATTTCCCCGAAAATCCTCCAGGACAAAGTCGGGGGCTTGTGCATTGATTTCTACTCTTGCCATTTCGCTCCTTTCAGCCCTCATTCTGATCGGTAATCAGCCAACGTCCCCCAGCGTTCCACCCGGTTGTACCTGGACTGCCGGGCCCGGAAGTGCACCCAGACGGGAGCCCGGTCCAGTTCCGGATGCGCTTCAAAGAATGCCCGGTCCCCGTAGCGGAGCGCTTCCAGTGCCAGCGGAAGTTCCTGGCGGAAGATGGAATCCCGGAGGGCCGCCGTGCCGAAGACCGGCCCACCGCTGACATGGCAGTACACGTGCAATGCCGGTCCTCCCTGCTCTTCCTTCCACTCGGCCAGCACCTCGTCGCGCATCAGGCGGGTTTGTAGGCCCGAAATCTGTTCCAGGTTGAATTCTGATCCCACCGTCAGGAACAGGTCTCCGGTGACGTCGGAATGGGTAAGGGTGTAGCATCGGGGCACGACCGGCCCGTTCGCAGCCACCTCCCCGGTGAAGCAGACGTGCAGTTTCTCCGGACGTAATCTGCTCATATCTGCTCACATTGGTGCCTTGTCGGGCCGGCTCTGCCGCTCCAGAAGCCCTGCTACACCGGCGCCAGCGTGCCGAACCAGATGAGCCAGGCCAGCACCGTCTTGGCCACCAGGCTCAGGATGATGTACACCCGTTCCCCGAAGAGATAGTCCCGCCAGGGGCCGACCTTTTTGTACTGCAGCACCATGTTGATGGCAAAGATGTTGAAGAGGACGAAGAGGGTGGGCACAATGGCGTAGACAAAGGCCGGTGGTTTGGCATCCCCCGAATTGACCGCTCCGACGAAGTACATAAAGATCACGATCCAGGGCGCGATGCCTGCCAGGCAGCCGTAGATGAAGGCCCGCCAACTCGTCCGGGACGTGGTCTGGTTGTGGACCTCCATCATGATGCCGAACAGGTTCATCATCGCGTTGATGCCGAATATGAGGATCAGCGCCCCCAGGTCCCAGATGCCGACCAGCATGCCGATCAGCACGACCATCAGGGAAGAACTCAGGGCGTACTCGTAGAAGCGGACGGGGTTCATCCCCTTCTTCAGGTTCTCCACGTACTGCCGGTAGCCGATGGTAGAGAGATAGAAATGGGCGATGGCAGAGATGAGCAGGAAGCAGGCGACGGCGGGGCCGAAGGGCAGTTCATACAGGAGTTGGGGATTGGGCCGCAGGGTGAAGGTGGCGCGGTCAAAATTGAGGTAGTTGGTGAAGATGGGGTAGGTCTTGGCGTTGCTGACGACCCACATGAAGATGCCCTGGATCAGGTGCAGGGACCCCATGATCAGGTTGAAGCGACGCAGGCCACGGTACGTTTTGTCGGATGGTTGTACGGACATTTTATTTCTCCTTTCTTGTCTGGATTTGTAAAAGTGTCTTTCATCGGACTCCCAGGAATGCCTCCAGGGCCTCCAGAAACGGCCCGGGGCATTCTTCCTGCGGGACGTGCCCGCATTCGGGGATGACCGCCAGTTGGGCCCCGGCGATTTCCCCCGCCAGGCGGATGCTCTGTTCGGTGGGGACGATGCGGTCATCGTCGCCGGTAACGACCAGCACCGGCACCCGAACCTCGCCCAGCCGCTTCTCCAGCCCCAGGGGACGGCTGGCACGGGTGACCTCCCAGAGGGCACGGTCCCAGTTCTGGGCCCTCAGCGGCCGGTTGTACCCCTCCCAGACCTCCGGAGTGATGCGGGAGGGGTCATGCCAGGCCGAGCGGGCGAAGTCCACGCCCCAGTCCTGGATTCGGCGGGCAATGAGCGGCCCCAGGTGGCGCATCTGTGGGGTGTTGAGCAGCGGACGCAGCCATCCCGGCGTTCCCCCACCGACATAGACCGCCGCATCCACCAGCACCAGCCCTGCCACCCGTTCCGGATACGTCAGCGCTGTCTGCAGCGCCACCGTCCCGCCGGCGGAGTTCCCGACCAGGATCGCCCGCTCGATGCCGAGCGCGTCCATCAGCCCCACTGTGAGGTTGGCCTGGGCCTCCGGACTGTAGGGGTTTACCCCTTCCCACTCGTCGGGCATCGGCCGTTGCGTCAGCCCGAAGCCAGGCCGGTCGAAGGCGACTACCGTCCCCATCTCCGCCAGGGGCCCCATCACCTCTCGCCAGGAAAAGGTACTGGCGCCGAAGCCGTGAAGCAGGAGAAAGACCGGCTCGCCGGAACCGGCGATCTTGTAGTGGACGGTGATCCCGTTCACCTCCACGAAGCGGCTATCCGGATCGGCCAGTTGTTCCGGCGGGACGGTCCCCTCCAGGGGCGGCACCGGCACCAGGAGCGGGCCGATGAACAAGATGAGCAGGAGCGCGCCCAGGGCGATCAACAGTCCACGAAGAGACGGCCTCATGATTGTACCTCCTGCAGGGGACACCAGGCGCCCCTCGTCTCAGGATTGCAGATCGTCGAGAAACCGCCGCTCAGGTAACGGTAGGCTTGAAGGCGACCATCACCTGACCTCACAGCGGCCTCTTCCCGCCCGCACGCTCCGTGAAGCGGGCAACATCCACCAGCACGCGTTCGTGAGTGGCTTCCCCGATCTTCTCCACCTCGTCCCAGGCCTCGATGTGGAAGGTGATACGGCGGCCTTCCATAGCGACCACGGTGGCCCGGGCATGCACCCCCATCCCCACGGGGGTGGCGGCTAGGTGGCTGACGTCCATATGGATGCCCACAGAGGTCTGGCTGGGGGGAAGACCGCCCTCAAGAGCGCGCACGGCGGCCTGCTCCATCAGCGCCACCAGTGCCGGGGTGGCCAGCACGGGTACAGCGCCGCTGCCCATCGCGGTGGCGGTCCACCCTTCGGCAACCGTCGCTTCCGATTCCCCGGTACAGCCCTGCAGCAGAAGTTCTGTCATCTCGTTACTCCTTGCAGATTGCACATGCCGATTGGAAATCGGCCTCTTCAGGCACTGCGCGCCGCGCGTCGGCGTGCGCCGACGGGGCCAGCGGTCAGCGCAGGCCAACCTGGGACCGAAGGCCCAACCAGGCCGGCATCGGTCGGCGCGATTATGCGCCCACCCAGGGCCAGGTGGTCTCCCTATCCGGTGTTGATAGGCAGTTACGGCTGGTTGTGAACCACAAAGAGCGCCAAGGGCGCCAAGTTTCATAGGTTTCTTTGCACTCTTTGCGGTGCATCTCAGCCGTCGCCTCGCCAACAACACTCCAGAGGGAGACGGCCCAGGGCCACAACAAAGCAAAACCCCGCTCACCCCCGCGGGGGCGCCGTCCGCAACACCTCCAGTGCCCGCAGCGCGCTCCGCTCTTTGTCTTTCACTTCCAGCATCAGATCAAAATCGTGCGGACGGCTCTCCTCCAGGAACCGGCGGAAGTGGGCCTCGTCCAGCGCGTGGGCGTGGCTCCCGAAGCGTCCACCCGGCAGGGGCGAGGAGTAATCCACGATAGGCGGGCCGTCCTCCGGCCTCCAGGTCGCCCCGGCTGCCGCCAGCGCCTCGGAAAGGGAGCGACCATCGGGGTTCAGTTCCCGGTGGAAAACGTCCAGCACCACCGGCACGCCCACCGCCGCGCTCACCCGCAGACAATCATCTAAATTGTACAGCCGTTCGTCATTCTCCACCACCAGCCGGGCCAGAATCCCCTCGTCCAGGCGGCGCGCCGTCTGAATGAACCGCTCCAGGGAGGCCTCCCGGTCCCCGTAGCGACCGCCCAGGTGAATCTGGACCTTCGCCGTCCGGTCCAGCCCCATCCGGTCCAGGGCGAGGGTGTGGTACTCCAGGTCGGCGATTGCAGCGGCCACCGTCTCCGGACGGGGAGAGTTCAGGACGGTGTACTGGCCCGGATGCATGGAGATGCGCATCCCGTATTCCTGCACCAGCGCTCCGATGCGGGCCAGGTCCGCCGCAAACTCCTCCGCCCACGGGAAGCGGTTCTCCGGCCGAGAGGCAAAGGGAACCAGGTCGGAGGTGATCCGCAGGAAAAGGAGCCCCCGTTCGGCGTTCCAGCGGACCATTTCCTCCAGGCAGGCCAGATTGCCCGCCACCGTCTCCCGCAGGCGCTCCCAGGAGAGGGCCGCCAGGCGAAATGTCCGGCTGGGCCGACAGTCCAGGCTCAGGTTGATGCAGGGATAGCCGATGCGCATAGGCAACCATCAGCCAGCTCTGGGGGCGGGGCACGCCAAGTCCGGGACGAAGAGCACCCGCCGCCAGACGTAGGGAACCAGCCAGGCCATCAGCAGCGCGCCCAGCAGGCCGGGGGCAAAGGCGCCCATCCGCTCCAGCAGGAGTCCCCCGACGGTCGGCGAGATGACCCGTGCCAGCCCGCCCAGCGAGGCGGAGAGCCCCAGCGTCCCGCCCACCTCCTCCGGCCAGACGGAGCGGGTCAGGGCGGTGTTAACCGAGACCCGCAGGACGCCGGAGGCCAGGGACATCGGGATCAGCACGACCAGCAGCACGCCGAGCGACGGTGTGAATGCCCAGGCCAGGAGCGCCAGGGCCAGCAGAGCGCTCCCGCCGAAGACGAGTTGCCGATCGGTAAACTGGCGGACCAGGAACCGGATGCCCACCCCCTGCACCAGGACGACCAGGACCCCCACGTAGGTGAGGACGAAACTGGTGGTGCGGGCGTCCAGGGCCAGCCTCTGCTGGGCAAAGAGGGCAAAGCAGGTTTCAAAGAGGGTGAAGGCCAGGGAGTACAGGAGTTGCGTCTGGAGGAGCGGCCCCACGCAGGGCAGGCGGAGCGCTTCCACCAACGCCCGGGCCGTGAAGGCGGCGCGGGGCTCCCGCGCCCGGCGCTCCCTCTCCTGGCGGGGGAGCGATTCCGGCAGCCAGAGGAGCACGCCGATGAGGTTGAGCAGAGATAACCCCGCAGCGACCAGGGCTGGAAGGGCGTAATTCCCGCCTCCGGCCAGCGCGCCGCCCAGCGCCGGGCCGATGATAAAGCCCAGCCCGAAAGCGGCACCGATCAGGCCGAAGCCCTTGCTGCGTTCCTTCCCCTCGGTCACATCGCTGATATAGGCCTGAGCCAGGGACATATTGCCCCCCAGGAATCCATCCACGATCCGGCTGACAAAGAGCATCGCCAGCGAACGGGCCAGCCCCAGCATCAGAAAGCCGGCTACCGTCCCGGCCAGGCTGACCAGGAGGAGCGGCTTGCGGCCGAAGCGGTCGGAGAGGCGGCCCAGGATCGGCGCGCCCAGCAGTTGCGTTAGCGCGTTGGCCCCCAACAGCAGGCCCACCACGCCCGCCGTCGCGCCGAATGTCCTGGCATAGTAGGGCAGGAGCGGCAGGATCAGGCTGAAGCCCAGCACGTCCACAAAGACAAAAGCGAACAGAAGCCCCAAAGACCGTTTTGTGTTGTTCATTGCTTGTACCTTATCCCTCCCTCAAATCCATCAGGGCCTGACGCTGGCGGCGATATTCCACAATCGGCCGGTCGCCCTGGACGAGTTGCTCGTCGCCGCGCAGGGCGCTGGGTTTCGGGCGCTGGGTCTGCACGACCCGCCGGTCCTGGTGGGCCACCAGCACGTTGAAGGGCATGGCCAGCCGCGCCACCAGGTCCCCCAGGATCGGCACTGTGAGGAAGCGCTGGTAAAAACGGAGATACAGGAGCGTGTGCGCCTCGTCCACCGGCACAAAGGCCGCCACCACCCGTACGTCGTCGGAGATATGATTCTGCCACAGGTTGGGGAAGATAAATTCCAGCCAGAAACGCTGTCCGGAAACATCCACTTCCTCCGGTTGCAAAGGTGGGCGGCCGTCGTCGGTTCGGCTACGCACGTACACCCGGAAACGGTCTGCGTCCAGCCACCGGACCACCGGGCCGTCCACGATGGTGCGGTTCCCCCGGCCGATGGTGTTGTGATGGACAAAAGGCAGGTGGATGGGGTCCAACTGGTTCTCAATCACCCGCGAGTAGTGGGCGTCCCAGGGGTCTATGGACTGGGCCCAGCGGAACCCCTCCAGGTCGTCAAAGAAGCGGGGCGGCTGGAGGTCGGCAGGCGGGTTATCGCCCCACCATATCCAGATGAAACCGTGGGCTTCGTAAGTGGGATAGGTGTAGGCGCGGAAGCGTTCAGGGACCGGCGTGCTCCGGCTATTGGCCGGGATAGCCGTCACCCTGCCGGTGGAATCGTATTCAAAGCCGTGGAAAGGGCACTGAAGCCGGCCGTCGGGAAGCACCTTTCCGGCGCTGAGAGCCACGCCGCGATGGACACAGCGGTCCCGAAAGCAGACCACACGCCCCTCGCCATCCCGCCAGAAGACCAGTTTCTCCCCCATACGGGTCACACCGACGGGCCTTTCCCGCACCTGGCGAGAGTTCAGAACGATGTACCATTGATTGCGAATCACCGTTTCCTCCTTACAGATATTGCAGGACGGGCTTTCCAGCCCGTCCAGAGACAGCCTGAAAGGCTGTCCTACCGTTTATCCCGCAATCAAATCAACCGTATTCGCTGGCGGGGTAATCGGCGGTCCTTCCAGGTGGCCCGGCCGGTCGCCGTAAAGAGCAGCGAACGCAGGGCGACAAAGGTAAAGACGGTCAGGTTCACCGGATACAGCAGCGCCAGGTAAACGGGAAAACGCAGCCGGGCCATAACGATCCCCCAGAGCGCCAGCATTTCCAGCACTGCCAGGGCTGCCGGCCAGAGGGCCAATGGTGAAGGGATCCCCAGTGTCCCCACCAGTATCGCCACCAGCGGCTCCCAGGTCAGCAGTGCCACCCAGGCCCAGACGAACAGGTATTCGGCCAGACGAAAGTCAAAGACGGCGAACAGGTTCTTGGTGAACCCCTCCACCGCCGCCCGGAATCCGGGATACATCCGGCAGGAAACCGACGCCGTAGCATCTACAATCCGCCAGCGCAGCCCCGCCCGCCTCACCCGCTGGCCCAGAGCGATGTCGTCCACCGGATGGGTGCGCACGGCCGCGTGCCCACCGATGGCCTCGTAGGCCGCGCGGCGGAACAGCATAAACTGCCCGTTGGTCAGCGAGAGCCAGGGCCAGCGCACGCGGTGGGCCAGTCCGAGGGGCAGAAAGGTAAAGAGGCACCAGAAGGCCGTGGAGACGATGAATCGTTCCCCCCAGGTGCCCACCTCCTGCCGGACGAACGCGGTCAGCAGGTCGGCCCGCTCCTCCAGGAGCATCGCCACGGCCGCCCGCAGCGTCTCCGGATGGTGACGGGTATCGGCGTCGGTGAACAGAAGCAGGTCGCCCGTGGCGGCCCCGGCCAGTTGGTGACAGGCCCAGTGCTTCCCCAGCCACCCTTCCGGCAGCGGTTTCCCCTTCAGTACCCGCAGACGGGCGTGGTGAGCCGACAACGTCGCCAGTCGCTCGGCGGTCCCGTCAGTGGAGGCATCATCCAGGACCAGGACCTCAAAGTCCGGGTAGTCCTGCTCCAGAAGCGAACGCACGGCCAGAACGACCGTCTCCGCCTCATTCCGCGTCGGGACAAGAACAGAGACGCGCGGCGTTATCGGAGGGACGGCGTCCTTCCGCAACCGCCGCAGCACGGCCCCATTGCTCAGGACGATAAGCAACAGGATGCTCAGGAAACCGACCAGGCTGACCTGATGCGGGAGCCAGGAGTCGTTCACCGTCATTTCTCCAGCGGGCGACGAAGCCAGGGACGGAGGCGGGGAGGCGTCCGCAGGTCGCGCCGATGTTTCCAGAAGACCAGGGCGAAATTCCCGACCCAGACGGCCAGCAACGGCGCCGGTGCCCCGGAGAGCAACAGGTAAAACAGAAGGACGAAGAGGCCGAAAAGGGCAGACCAGGCGTCGGTGGCGTTAAGAGCATAGGCCAGGCCCAGGGCCAGCCCCAGCACCGTCGGGCCAGCCCAGAGAGTGAGGCCGGTCCAGGCGCCGAAGGTGGCCGCAATCGCCTTCCCGCCCCGAAAGCGCAGGAACGGCGAGAAGGCATGGCCCAGGATCGGCGCCAGGGCAACCGGCACCAGTGCCCAGCCGGAGAGGCCGCAGGAAAAATGGGCCAGAGATACGGGGATCGCTCCCTTCAGATAGTCCAGCAGGATGGCCGGAACGCCCGCCCGCCATCCTCCGGCCCGCCAGGCGTTGGTCGCGCCGGGATTGCCATCGCCGTAGCGGCGGATGTCGGCGCGGGCCACCAGCCGCCCGATCCAGACGGAGAAGGGCAGGGAGCCGCAAAAGAACGCAAAGAGAGTCCACAGGACGACCGGCCCGATAGGATAGGGCAGGGAGAACCTATCGGCAGGCGTCCAGCAGAGCCACAGACCGATGGGAGGCTGATCAGCCAGTATCGGCGCGACAAAGAGGACCGGCAGGGCGGATGCCGTCCAGACAGCCCCGACGAGTCGCTTTCGGGGATAACGGGGATGGCTTACTCTATCCCTATCCAGATGCGGCCATCCTCAACCCGGACTGGGTAGACCGGCAGGGCATGTTCGCGACGCACCGCGCCCAGGACTTTTCCGACGGCGGGCGGCCACGGCGTCCACTCCTTCACGTCGCCGGTGCGCAGGTCAAACGCGCTGCGATGCAGCGGGCAGACGATGCTCCCATCGTCGGCGATCCGGCCGTTCTTCAGCGGCGCGCCCATGTGCGGGCACCGGGCACCGATCGCATAGACCTCGCCCCGGTGGCGGATCAGCAGAATGCTCTTCCCCTCTACCTCAACGACTTCCCGCTCGCCCTCTTTCAGGCGGGCATCTTCGGCCACATCTATCCACTTCATCTGGCTTCTCCTTTCTGGAAAGTTTTTCGCGCAGGAACACTGCGCCGCCATTCCGCCGTTCGCAGCCGGTCCAGGTTTTTCGTATGATGCTCCAGTTGCGAACGGGCCAGTTTGTTCCGGACATCGTTGGGGAAAAAGTCCAGCATAATCGGCTCCAGAATGGCATCAAACTCCAGGCTTTCCACCTCGTGGGCCGTCTGGTACGCATCTTCCAGCGTCTCAATCCGGGATAACAGGCGCTCCACGTCTATCCCGGCGCGCCGTCTGGCATCTTCTACCATACCCGGGTCGGCCGGACGGGATAACTGCTGGGGCGTAAAGGCTTCTCTGGCCTTTTCCAGCAGCCACAGGTGATGGGCCTCCCCGGAGGCCATTTCCCACCACACTTCGGCAGCATCGGGCTGGTGGAGAAACATCTCCGCCAGGCTCAAATAGAAACGTTCCGTTTGCCGCTCTCCCTTCTCCAGAAGGTCTAAGAGTTCGGCTATCGTCGGACTCTGGTTCATTTCACCCTCCTGATGTGGAATGATCTTGCAGATCGGTTGCCGGTTATTTCCCGACCGTCTGAGGGCGCCGCAGCAGGTCGGTCAGCGCGTCCGTCAGATCGGGGAAGCGGAATCGGAAGCCCTCTTCCAGCAAGCGGCGGGGGACGGCCCGCTGTCCGGTCAGCAGGACGACGGACATTTCACCCAGGAGCAGGCGCAGGGCGAAGGCCGGGGTGGGGAACCAGGAGGGCCGGCCCAGAGCCTGCCCCAGCCGGCGCGCCAGTTCCTGGTTGGTACAGGGATTGGGGACAGCCAGGTTGTACGGACCACGCGCCCGTTCGTCCTCCAGCAGAAAGCGGACCGCCCGCACGTGGTCGGTGATGTGGATCCAGGGGACCCACTGGCGGCCGTCTCCCAGCGGCCCACCGACAAAGAGGCGGAACGGGAGCATCAGCCGGGGCAACGCCCCTCCGTCCCGGCTCAGGACGACGCCGGTGCGCACAACCACGTGCCGAACCCCCATCGCCCCCAGCGGAGCCGTGGAGGCCTCCCATTCCACGGCCAGACGCCCCAGGAAATCCGATCCGGCCGGCGCCTCTTCCGGGATTTCCTCATCCCCGCGAGGGCCGTAGTAGCCGACGCCGGAGGCCTGCACCACAACCTGCGGTTTGACGCTGGCCTGCGTCACCGCCTCCACCACCGCCCGGCCGGCATCCAGACGGCTCTGACGGATGCGGCGTTTTCTCTCCGCCGTCCAGAGTCCTGCGCCGATGTTCTCTCCGGCCAGGTTGACAATGGCGTAAGCGCCATCGGCCAGGTAGCCCCAGCCCTCTGCCGTGCGGGCGTCCCATTGCTCCAGACGGACTCCCGCCGGAAGCCCCGATGCCAATCGGGGGTTCCGGCTGAGGATCACTACCTCGTAACCCGCACCGACCAGTTCTGCAGCCAGTGCCCGACCGATCAGGCCGGTTCCACCGGTGATCACTACTCGTCTCATTGCATCTCCTGAAAGTTTCCGGATGCATCTTCGGCATCAATATGACGGTCCAGCCATTCCAGTATCGGCGCGCCGTCCCCGCCCAGGTGTTGCTCAATCCCTTTTCGGTATGCCATTAGAAACGGTTTTACCCATCCATCGGGCAACGAGAAGCCATCCCGCAGGCCCCGCAGCCAGTCCACGCAGAAATCCGCTAATCCCATATCCCCCAGGATGAGCGCAGCCCGGATGTGGGAGAGGAAATAGTCCCGCAGCCAGTCGGGAAGGTTGCGGGTAAGAGACTGGAGGAACAGGAGGGCAAAGACGCGCGCTCCGATGAATGGTTCCTGCTCCAGATACCGGATTTGAGCCTGCCGGTATGTTTCCGGCACCGGAACGGCGGTAGGGGGAGCAGGAGGGCGGACGGCCCACTCCTCCAGGCGTGCCGGGGCTTCTTCCATCTGTTCGCCCAGGAAGTAGCCGTGGATGCGGGTCCGCAGGGCAGGCACCCGATTGAAGATGCGCCCGCCGAAGGCCAGCGGAACCCCCACATCCTGCAGGGACAACCCCAGCGCCTGGATTCCCACGACGGTGGGGAGGTGGGCAGCCGTTGCGATGACCCAGCGGGGGGCGGTCCGGCGTGCCGCAGCCGTGACCTCTTCCACCGGCAGGTCGGCCCCCAGATAAAAGGCCCGCCAGCCGGCCCGCCGCAGCAGGTACGTGAAAAGCAACGGGCCGAACGTGTGGTGCTCCCCTGGTGGACAAACAACAAGGAGGGAATCCGGACGGGAAGGAGGAAACAGGTCGGTGATGAGGGCCTGGACCTGGCGTAGGGCCAGGCCAGAGGCAAAGTGCTCCTGGTGGACAGTCGCGTGCCCCTGATACCAGGCCTCGCCGATGCGGGTCAGCCCTTCTCCCAGAACCTCCACACAGGCCACCTCTGGAGGAGCCAGCGTCAGGGCCTGACCGAAAGCGGCATTGGCGGCTGACTCATCCAGGGCCAGGCAGGCCGCGACCCAGACCTCTCGCCATCGCTCCAGCGTTTCCCGCTTCGTTTGCATCGGGGAAGGCTGGATGTGCTCCGACAGCGGGTCCTGCCCGGCTTCCTCCAGCGAGCGCCAGAGGGCAACGGCTCGCCCGATGGTCATCCCTTCGGACTGGCGGGCGGCCAGCCAGCGGACCGTCTCTATATCCCGCCGGGAGTAGAGGCGATTGCCGGAGGGAGCGCGATCAGGGCGGGGAAGCCCGTAGCGGCGCTCCCAGGTGCGCAGCTTCGGAGCGGCCACCCCAGTCTCCTGAACCACAGCCTTCAGGTTGAACACCGGCAATTTTTCCTCAGCCATCGTTGCCTCCAGGTTTAGTATACCGTATTTCCGAAGTTTTGTCAAGTAGTGAAAAGGTTTTGCCCAATAAATGCATACATTTGGGGGCTATTCCCTTTGGAGCGTAACCGCGCACAGGGACTCGGTTTTAAAGTGTGTTGGTAAGCCAAAGTAGCCTCTGATTTGACAAAATGTGGTGTGCGCGCAGACTTAGGGCAACACCTTAGGACTAGGCGGGCATAC
>Ga0208824_1001311_pt1 | contig 22471 bp, 23 predicted proteins | sample AD_JPNTR3_MetaG_FD_184447 | JGI IMG/M metagenome (GOLD analysis project Ga0208824, IMG submission 184447) | Active sludge microbial communities of municipal wastewater-treating anaerobic digesters from Japan - AD_JPNTR3_MetaG (SPAdes) (version 2) | ecosystem: Engineered > Bioreactor > Anaerobic...
TCAGCTTAATTTGGGGGGACAAAAAGACGCAGAGGGATTCAATAGCCATTTACAAACTATCCGAAAAGTATACAGAGATTCCTTTGGCCTTTACTGCAGGCATAACAACAAATGAAGGTCGTCTGGAGATAGTCAGTCAAGGGAAAGGTACCTTTAAAATCGGATGTGTTTCTTTAATGCCCTCCGACAATATTGATGGATGGCGCAGGGATATAATTGGACTGTTAAAGGAACTTAACTCGCCTATCTATAAATGGCCGGGAGGAAACTTTGTTAGTGGATATGATTGGACTGCTGGCATTGGAGAACGGGATCTTCGACCGCCTCAGAAAAATCCACATTGGATGGGCATTGAAGATAACGATGTTGGGATTCATGAGTTTATGAATCTCTGTAAGATTCTTAATACCACAGCATCTCTTGCAGTTAATGCAGGATCAGGGGGGGCAGAACAGGCAGCTCAGTTGGTTGAATATGTCAATGGTTCAACGGCTACTGCCATGGGTATGTTGCGTGCTCAAAACGGTCACCCGGAACCATTTGGTGTCAAGTTGTTTTATGTAGGCAATGAAATGTGGGGGACTCACCAGGTAGGATACGTTTCATTGGATCTGTATGCACAAAAGCACAATCGAATGGTAGAATCTATGAAAGCGATTGATCCGACAATCCAAATTGTAGCTGTTGGACGAACAGGAAATTGGGGAAAAACAATGTTATTGAGATGCGCTGATTATATGGATTATATTAGTGATAATTTTTATCGGAGGGGGTCGGATGATCTGTTTAATCATGCGAAATCGATGGCTGCGGTGGTTCGTTATATTACCGATACCTATCGAGGATACAGAGTTAGTCTTCCATCTCTGAAAGATAAAGAGATCCCCCTTATCTTAGATGAATGGGGCTATTGGAAAGGAAAGAGAAGATACGGTGAGATAGGGACTCAATATGTTCTGGAGGATGCACCCGGGATTGCTCTTGTATTGCATGAAGTCTTTAGAAACAGCGATTTGATTCCGATAGCCCATTATGCCCAAGCAGTAAATGCGCTTGGAGCCATAAAAACATCGAAAACCAGCGCGACATTTGATGTACCTGGTTTAATTTTAAAATTATATCGGAACCATATGGGAAGCCTCCCAATTAGGGTTGATGGGGTCGATGTGCCTTTAGATGTTTTTGCCTCATTATCCGAGGATAAACGTTTTCTTACTGTCAGTATAATTAATCCAACAGAATATCGGCAAAAGATCAAGGTGGATATTCATCCCTCGAGTATTGATGGCGAGTTTGAGTCATATGTTATTACCAGTAAAAACAGGAAAGACTATAATGAGCCCGGAAAGGAGCCCATGGTTACAATTCAAATCCAAACCGTAACTTCTCTTCCTGATATATATGAGATACAGCCGGTTAGTGTTACCCTACTTACAGGTAAACTTTCGCACTTTTTAGGCGGCTGATTTTAATGGCTTATCAAAAAAACATATCGACCATGGCCCATCCCGAACCTGCGACCTAGCGGTTAACGGCCATAGTGGGATTTTACCTCTTCTCTACCGTCGGCCAATGTCCCAGCGGGCAGGCCCCGCCGGAGGCCCACCAGTCCGCCAGCGGCTGGCGGCTGCCGTCCGTCCGGATCCCCAGCAGCAGGCAAAATCCGCAGGGCTTCAAATAAGTGTCTTTGTCATCCAGATGTTTGCCGCTGGGGCCCGGACAGGTTTGACACCATATCCTCCATGGTTCTATCTTCGGACTCATAACAAGCCGCTGTACCTTTTCCTGCATTATCTCTTCGGTGGGTTCGCCCTTACAGACCAACTGGCAATAATTTCTGGATACATGGATTCTGATTCTCTGGCATACGCGACCTCCGGTAAACTGCTTGCAATAGGGATGATCCATCAGTCGCACCCAATCTGGACCCAGTAGGATCCCCAGTTAGCCCCAACTCCCGGTTCGTTCTCGAAGGTTGACAAGTGATCCTGCGTGCAGCGATATATCCCGGTTTGGTGGGTAACACATTGATTCACGAGGTAATGATTCCCTACTGCCCACCCCGGTGCGGACGGGGTACTGCCATTGGTGATAGTATAAGTAGTCAGCGGATACGGCCTCATTACAGACCAGTAGTACGTCCAGTTGGCGCCCACGCCGGGTTCGGTTGTTGGATCGGAAGTATGTCCGCTGATCGCCTGATAAATAATGCCATTGTGAACAACCTCGGCCCAGTTTTCGCTTTCCCACCCCTCATACCAAACCCCGGGCCGCCAGGCCGGAATCGCATCCGGAAGGACAATATGCATCTTCATACAATCAATCGGTACGGTTTCCGAACGTGCCGTCCATGAGTCCAAAAAAGCAAGCGGATAATTATTTGCATCCTGGAGTGTAATATCCATATTCATCTTGGGTGGCGGGGATGATGCAAGGTAAAATCGGATCATCAATTTCGTTGCGTACAGCCGCTCTTCTACATATTCATCGGTGTCACTCTGGCACTCGGCTTCAGAATCATAAAACCGTTTCTGGATCGGGGAGACGGTATAACAGACCCACCAATTACAGGTTCCGTAATACGCTTGACTTCCGACTGGACCGGCTGATAGATAATGGGTTCCATTCAGCATCGAATCCGAATACCCCACCAATTTCCACCATCGACTCGGATAGGATTGGTACTGGCAGAACCCGCTTTTGCCGCTGGTAAAGTTCTGGACGAGCAGCCGGATCAAATCCGGGACCTGCCCGATGCAGAACTCACAAGGCGTGCAGCATCCCCCCATCATTTCGTCAAAAGAAGCATAATCGGCAAACTCGATCACTGGAGAGAGCTTCCCGTCGATGATCTTGTCGCAGCCGTATAATGGTCCCGGGCAGGAATCGCCAGTGCCTGCGGTCAGCACCGGGAACCTGACTCCGGATTGTTTTTTCACGCATCCGGCCAACTCCTGAGCTGGATTGCAGGGATTAGTCCAATACGGGACCAGGCCCCCGGAAACGTTTTTATAGCAGCCGACGAAGGGATACATGATTTAGCTCGTACAGATGGAAACCGGGATGTTGGTCATGGTGATGGCCACCCAGATCCCGCTGACCTTCTGGGCCCAGACGGAAGAGAGACGATAATTGTCCAATTGCGATGCCGGATGGCAAAGGATTTGTACCGATCCATAGGGTCCATCCACCCAAAACCATCCTTGCCCGAGGATCTTGTGCGTGCCCTGCATGGGATTTTGGGAAAGGTCGGTCAGGAGGAAGCATTCGGGCTTGTCGCCGCCGCGGCCTCCAAACCGTACCACGGCCCACTTAACGCCTGTTCCAGCTTCCTTCCAGAGGATGCAGCAGGGGCCGCTTTCGGCACTGGCCAGGTAGGTCATTTCCTCATGGATGACGTCTGCATACGAATGGTATTCATTGGTAACATTGATTTGTACCGGGCAGGTGCCGCTGCACCAGGCGGCCCCGATGGTGCCGTTAGGGATGGGAGTGGCGCAGATGACGAATCGGCCTTCCCTGTGGTTCCACAAGTTGGGGGTATTTCCCCTTAAAACCACCTCATGCTGAAAGGCCTGCAAAGCATCCTGGGGATCAAAAACCACCCCATCGATACCCAGGATCTGGAAGCGGGCTACATCGGTGCCGCTATTGTTTTTGATCTTGACCCTTTCGGAAGCAGTCCCTCCGCCGGGTGGCGCTGCCACGTTGTGCTGCCTGCTTCGGAAGTCCAGGGCGGCCTCCACAAAGGCATTGTAGGCCGTTGCGGGGATTCGCAGCGGCTCGCCGCTATGGACTTTGTTGAGGGTTTGCGACATGGCAACTCCTATACATGCAGATCCGAAAAATCCCCAACCGGATAGACCTGTTCGATATGGACACTGTGGGGGCGTTTGATCAGCGAATAGGCATCATTATCGACGCCATCCAGGTACTGGACCCACAGGTATTCCCATCCCTTCTTGGCGATGCCGGTGATGTCCCCGATGGTAATCCCCGTCAGATTGGGACTGGCGGCGAACCGGTAGGTGATCTCCCAGTCGCCGCCGGCCCGCATGGAGCCGGCAGCGCCCAGGAACAGCACCTCTCCGGCCGCATAGCCGTTCCAGGAATCGTTGTTGACCCTGCCGGTCAAGTAAAACAGGGTCTGCTTGTAGGCGTCATCCACCTGGGAGTTGGACTCATAGTTGACCTCGCTGAAGTTGTAGATTGGGATCACGATATCCACGCCATCGACGCTGTTTTGGGAAACCCCGATGGCGCCCAGGAAGTTGGGAGGGGCATAGCCGGGCCTGCCGTACCGCTGGACGGTTGCCAGCGATTGGGTAATATGCTGGCTGCCGCCTCCGGTGTCGAACTGGTAGACCTTGATACCGGTCGCCTGTCGAGTGGGGCGCTGGTACTGGGCCTCCCCATACCACAGTTTGGGACCGACTGGAATAACCTTGTATTTCAGACGCGGCAGGCCGTCAAACAGGACAGGCGCTTCCGCTTCCAGGCCGGACAGGGCCTCTTCATGCTCCTCGGCGTTCTTGATGACATAGCGCAGGATCGCCCGAGGGCTGTCTCCCCGCTCGATATCCCTGGACTCAAATCGTTCCTCGACTGTAACCGTCATCTTGGCTCCTATGTAAACGTTGCCCCCTCTTCCGCATTTCGGGCGATGGTTTCGGTGTTTCGGGCGATGGCGGCGGTGTTGTCGGCGATCTTCTGGGTGATCCCGCCTGCCCCCAGGCCGGACAGGGCGGCGGCCGAAAACGTTCCTACGGAGCTGGCCGAGGCCATGTCCAGGGCCGCGCCTGCCATGCCCATGGCCCCCCGCAGCCGGGAGGCCCGTTCTTGCTGTTTGTCCTGCTCGGCTTTTTCGTCGGCCTGCTGCCCGGCCTTCTGGATTGCGTTTTTGAGATCTTCCTTGGCTTGGGCCAGCTCCTGGGCAATACTCTCTAATTCCTGATTGAGGGATTCTTCCAGGCCCTCTCTCCGCTGCCTGTCGGCGTCCGTGATCTCTCGCAGGCGGTCCTCGTGGTCCTGCCGGGCGGCATCCCGCATCTCCTGGCGTCTCTGCTCGACTTGTTTTTGTCGGGCCTCCAGATCCTGATTGATTTGGTCCATGCCTTCGTGGAAGCCCTCCTGCATCTGCCGCATGAACTCTTGGCTGTCCCAGTTTTCATCCATCAGGGACATCATCCAGTTGTAGACCTTGGCCAGGGCCATAGCCGTACCCTCAATGGCCTTCTTCCACCAGGAGACAAAGACGTTCCATGCCTTCACGGCTGCCGCTGACGCTTCTATGACCCCAACGACAATGGCGTTCTGGACAAACTCCCAGGCCGCTAAGGCTCCATAGAAGGCCCCATATGCCGTTTTGAGGAAGAAGGTCTTAAATTCCAGCCATTTGGTTTCTAAAAACGCCACGCCCTTGGCCCATTGTTCCTTGACGGCCAGCCAGGCGATCTTGGCCGCCAGGCCCAGGTCTCCGCTGGCATAGGCCGCCACGATCCCGCCCCAGGCGGCCAGGGCATCGGTTTTCAGGTCCAGGAATTTCTTCTGGAGGGCACGGAGGGCCTTTTGGCCGACCCCGCTGGTGACGACAAAGGCCGTGCCTAAGGCCGCCACCAGGACAGCCAGGAGCGTAAAGGGAGTTAAGAGGGCCAGGAGAATGGTCTTTATTCCTTTACATACACCAACAACGGCCCCTAAGACCGTCCGCAGGGTACTGAGGCCAAAGGCGATCAGTTTCAATGTCAGGCCCAGGCCGATCAGGGCCGTCCCTGCAACCAGCAGGGACGCGGCAAAGGCGCCCAGGACCACCACCAGCGCCCGGTGTTTGTCCGCCAACTCGGTGATTTTATTGCTGATGACGGCAAACAAGTCGGCTGCAATTGACAGGGGCTTCGACAGGGACCTTCCGATGGCCAGCCCTATGCCCTCCACCGCCGACCACATCCGCCGCAGGGCACCGCCCAGGCCGCTGTCCATGATCTTGGCCGTACGCTGGGCCGTGCCGGCGGCCTTGTCAATGGCCTCGATCAGCCTAATAAAAGTCTCGGTGGTCAGTTTGGAGCCCCCGGCAATGGCCCGCAGGCCGAAGATCTCATTGAAGATGCCGAGTTTTTCCACATCGCCCATGCCTTCGGTCGCCTTGCCCAGGTCAGCCATAATGTCGGCCAGGTTGCGGAAGTCCCCATTGGCATTGGAGACGGTCACACCCAACTGCTTGAGCTTGGTGCGGATGGAACTATCGGTCATCCGCAGCATGATGTTCTTGAGCGTCGTGCCCGCCATGGACCCCTTGATGCCCAGGTTGGCCAGGATGCCCAGGGATTTGGAGGCGTCCTCCAGAGACAGGCCAAACATGTCGGCGATCGGGGCGGTGTATTTCATGGACTCCCCCAGATCCGACAGCGTCTGGGCGGAGGCATTGGCCGTGGCCGTCAGGACATCAACTACCCGGGTCATTTCGGAGGCATCCAGGCCAAAGGCACGCATCGTGGCAGCGGCAATGTTGGTGGATTCCGCCAGGTCGGTCCCGGTCGCCCGGGACAGGTTCATGACCGAGGCGATGGAAGCGTCGATCTCCGTGGCGGCAAAGCCCGCCCGGCCCAGCTCTAACATGGCAGATCCCACCTGGGCGGCAGTAAAGGAGGTCGTCCGGCCCAGGAACTTGGCCTTCTCGGTGAGGAGGTCAAACTCCTGGCCGGTTGCCCCCGTGACGGCCTTGACCGACAGCATGACATCATCGAAGTCCTTATAGACCTTCGTGGAGATGGCAAAGGGGGAGATCGCCGCCGCCCCCAGGGCGGTCATCCGCATCCCGAGGTTCTGGACATTCCGGCCGAACTGGCGGAGTTTATGTTCCGCCTGCCGCAGCCCAGCTACAAACCGGCTGCTGTCGGCAAACAGCTCGACAAACGCCCGTCCGGCCCGGATGGCTCCTGCCTGTGCGGCCATTAGCTACGTTCACTCCAATTAAGATGTTCCGCTTGTCCGCGGATCAGTAATTTTGCCATAGTGGATTTCATTTTTTACTCGCGGGTATTTACTACCCTGAAGGGTATTCCTTTCCGATAAACGCCTCCCGAAGGAGGCCAAAGTTTTGTTTGGTCAGAACAATGACCCTGGATCTTCGGGCATAGGGATTAAAATCCTCCGGCTTGAAAGGACGTCCCTTTTTCGGGTCCCGGTTGACGTTGGCAATCAGGGCCATCAGGTTGCTGATCCGCCCCCAGCTGCTTTCTCCGTGTCCCTGGGCCATCCAGAGCAGCTCCCGCAGCGTCAGCGGTCCTGGGTTGATCCCGATGATCCCGGCGAGTTTGTAGATACACTCCCAAGGGCTTTCTCGATCTCGGTCTCCAGGTCCAGCAGGTCCAGGGTCCGTTCGATCCTGCGGACTGCCAGGTCGATCACCTCCTGCTGTTTGGCCACAGCCTTGGCCCGGTCGCTGCGGCCGCGTTTCCGGAAAAAATCAACCATCTCCTCATAGAAGCCGTTGCTGGCTGACAGGATCGCATCGCCGCCCAAAGACTGGCCAAACTGCTCATCCGTAATACCCGCCTGATCCAGCTGCGGCTTGCACAGGCAGTACAATAGATCACAGAACAGGATCTCATCGGTGCCGATCTGGGTTAATAGAGGAGGGTCGCCCTTTTCCGGTTCCAGGAGGTTTATATTTAAAAGATCCCGGCAGCGTTTGACGGCATCGATAGTCAGGGATAGAACCCATTTTTTGCCCGTGCTGTCGATAAATTCTTTCATAAGATAAAACCTTTCCAATTACGCCTTGGTGTACCACAATCCCCAGGCCGACAGTTTGGCGGTGACCTGGACGACAATGGCCTCTTCCAGCGGCTCGCTTCGACTGAAGTTGGTGATCGAGAAGTTCCCGCACGGGCCTTCCGCACCGGAGGCATCCGGATCTTCGCTGATGATCGCCAGGGAGATCTCCTGGTTATTGAGCCAGGCATTCTTGATGGCGGCAAACCCGGCATCGGAGGGCTTGAATACCATCTCAAACTCGACCGTGCATTCCTTGAGTGTGGCAGCGGTGGCCCGCCAGCCCTGGTTGCCTCGCGTCGTCACGTCCGCTTCGCCGGTCTCGTGATTGATTGTCACGTCCCGCACGTTGGTCAGCTCCGTCATGGACGACGGAGTCAGGGTCGAAGGATTGTCCACCGCAGGGGTTTGGTACAGGATCACTGCATCCATTCCGAGCTTATACGTGGTTGCCATAATTAGAATCTCCTATTATTGAGTAATGCTGTTGCGCCACAAAGAAGGCAGCTGGGTTTTGATCTTTTCGAAGGCCGGGTTCATATAAGGTCTGCTGGCAATCTGGATCTTCTTTTTGTCCTTGCCGATTTGGAGCAGGGCCGTGCCGCCGTATTCGAGGACCTCTGGGGCGCCGGTGTTCTTGGCATTCAGTTTGGCCGGGCCGATCACCACCGATTTGCGGCAGTCGTCATAGGAATAGAAGAGAAACCGCTTCAGGAGCCCGGTATGACTGGACGGCGGCTGGCCGGGCAAGGAGGACTTCTTCCGCTTGCGGATCGACCAGCGGGCGGTCTTGCGGACCAGGGCGCCGAACTGAGACAGGACCTGGCGGGTTCCCTTATCCAGGGCACTGGTGACGGCATTGCGGTCAAAGAACAACTGCTTGGTCCTGGCCAGGGGAATCATAGCGGATTATCCTTTCATGATATAGGCCAGGGCAAAAAAGGGAGGCAGCGATGACGATTCTCCCTCCTCAGATGGATATTCTGTGGCTCCGCCGCCGCTGAAACTGAAACTGTGGGCATGAGTCGATCCATACGCGGTAGCACCAGTTCCGCTTTGCACATTGATTGAGCCGCTGACCGGCACTCCGGATGAGCCGCCGCCTGAAAAACTAAAGGTGTGCCGGTGTTTGTTCTTGCCCCCATACTGGGCTGGACCGCCCTGGATGGATGTGACCGCAGCGCCGACGTAATCGCCGCTTGCACAGACCACAAACCGATTCCGCAGATCCGGTGTGCCGTTTTGACCGTTACACAGAAACCACCCGGAAGGAATGGTGGCAACAGTCCCGGACCACAGGACAATCGTCCCGGTGGGCACAGAAGAACCCGATTGAGTTGGCGGCATATACGGCATTACCAGGTCCCCCCAACAACGGTGACCTTATCGCCAGCCGTTCCTTTCAGGCGAATCTCGGCCAGGTTCACCCGCTGGAAGATATGCCATTCCCCCGGCACCAGCGGCACGTCCTGGCCGGTATCTCCCTGCAGATAGACCGGATGACTATTGGCCGGCGGCGCTGAAAGCGTAATGGTCGCTACCAGACGCCCCGGCGCTAGCGGCTGGTACTGGGATGTAACAGAAATGACTCGCGCAATCAAATTATTCATAGCGTCACCCCGCCAATCCATCCGGAGTAGATCTCCTCAAGAAGCAGGCCAAACAGGATCCTCCCCATCTTTCGCATAATAGTTCTCCTTACGTGACTTTGCAGGTTACGGTGACCACGCTGGTGAATACCTTGTATTCAGCCAGGTGCTCCATCGAATAGATGGGCTTGATCTCCGTCTTTATAGCGGTTGTATGTTTGCCGGTCTCATATTCGATGGGGCTATTGGCCAGGCAACTGGCGATCTCCAGGACCAGCTCCATCAGGGACTCGATGACCGCATCCATGTCCTCGGCAGGCAGTTTCTGCTGGATGGCGATGTCGATTTCATACTGGCCGGAGCTCATGCCGCGAGCGATTTTTTCCAGGCCCAGGGAGACCGGCACGACCGTGACCTTCAGATCCCCCAGTTCCGTCAGGTCAAACAGGGGTTTGAGCAGGACCTGGCTTTCAAAGGGGATACTGAAACTGGTCCCATTGAGAAGGGTCGAGATTGCATCAGCCATTTGTTTCGGATTGACGATAGACATCATTGGCCTCTGTTGAGTTGCTTTTGGGATGCCTGCTGGTAAAGAATCAGCTGGTCGACCTTCTCTTCGATCCTGGAAAGAGACGACTCGATCCGCCGAAACTGCTCCCGCTCGTTTTCCCTATGGACCTGGAAGGCGCTCTGATCGACCTTGCGGGTCTCCAGAGACCCAAAGGCAAACAGCAGGATCGTCGTGGCCAGACCCAGGACGGTCAGGGTTAGTTTCTGCCAGGTAGTTTCGGTCTTGTCGGTCATGGTGTCCTCATCAGGTAATCTTCTTGGTGTGGATTCGATAGGTCATCTGGTACGGGTCGCTGTACCTCCAGCACCCGGCGCCCGGCAGGTCCAGGACCTCATAGGTCCCCTGGCCGGCCACCACGATTTGGTCGCCATGTTTGGGCTGGATCAGCTGGGTCTGGATCACCAGAGCGGCGGCGGCGATCAGAAAGTCAATGACCTCCGCCCCAACCGTGATGCCTTCGGTTTCTTCCACTTCGTATGTGGTCTTTCCAAACGTGGCCAAGACGACAACCGAATCGCTGCCCCGTTTGTAGGTGACCTCCTGGGCCATGTGCTGCTGCCGCTGACTTTCCAGGAACTGCAGTCCGCTTTTGAGGAGATCGCCCATATATCACTGATCCAGTTTGATCCGCACCGTGGTATCGCTGTCCCCAGCGGCCTGGATACATTTACCGAGCTTCTTATTGGCCCCGGTCTCCGAGTCCGTCTTGGCCTGCTGGTCGCCTGCATCCCAATAGCAGATGGCGCCTGCGGCAATGCTGCTGCCGGTGCCCGTGGCCTTGGGGAAGTCAAAGACCCCCTCAATCGCCAGTGTCCCCAGTTGATTGGCGGCAATGTCGAGATTGGCAATGCCAATCAGGTCCCCCTGGACCACCACATCGCCCGCCGTTACGGCCGCTGCGGGTGTGTAATCGATGGATTTTCCATCTTGAACAAATCGTGCACTCATAGTTGATCTCCTGTGCTAAGATTAGTGGTTATGCCTCGCCCTTCATGCGGATCGCCCCGCGGAAGTCCTGCTCCCGCACGCCGAAGTCGATATAGCCGCGGAACTGAATCCCCAGCGTGTTGAAGTCCGCATCGGTCTTCTCGACGGTGGGGCGGTCCACGCCGTTGAGAAACGCCACCTCCAGGGCCGGCAGCCGGTTGGGATCGGCGAACAGATACCATGCCTTGCTGCTATAGCCGGGAAACGAGGGGTTGCTCAGATAGGAGCTGGAAACCACCTCGAACTTGCCCACATGCGGATTGGCCTGGGGCTTGGGCTTGTTGGCCGTGGTCGTCTCATTGAGGTTGACGGATTTCATCAGCTGCTCGGCAATCACCTTCAGGGCGATGGGCACCAGCAGGATTGTAGGCCCGATCCCCAAAGGACGGCCATTGGGCTTGGTCTGCTCCCCAAACAAGATCTCGGCCGCCGTCAGGCCATCGACACTTAAGGCCGTATCGGCCCCCTCCAGGTAATTCTTGTGGGCAGTCGAAAAGAAGCTGTTCGGATTACTCAAAAGCAATCCCCAGACGGCATCGGCAATGGCCTCAGCGGCTCCCATGCCGATGGATCGGGGAATGTCCGCAAAGGCGCCCAGGTCATCGTTGATGATCATCTGGCGGGTCAGGGCAAACATGATCCCGTGCGTGTCGGCCTTCTGGCCGTACTGCATCTCTTCGAGCTTGCCATGCTTGAGCTCCCCATCGGCCCCGACCTGCTGGAACTTGAAACTGCCGGTCATGCGATAGCGGGTATGCTCCTTAAAATCGTTGACGCTGGCGATCTTGCAGATCCGCCGCCAGGCATCCTCGATGTAGTTGTATCCTTCCAGCAGCATCTTGTTGGCCACATTGGACAGGATGCCCGGCAGGGAGGTGGTACTGAAGGCCGCCTGCAGCCATCCGGAGGCATCCCGGCGGAAGCGCGGGAAGCTGCCGGCACCGGAAATGCGTTCACAATATTCCTGGATACCGATGCCGCGCAGGCGATCGGCTGCTTCGAGCGTGGGCGCATCATACATCGCCTGCATGCGAGTATCCGGGATGCCGGCCGCCAGTAAGGCGACGGCTTCAAAAATCTTCGGCTCGCTATTGGACCGCTGCACATGGACGGCCGGCGATTTGGGACGCGAAGCCCGCAGGACCTCCAGTTCGCACTTGGTGACATCCCAGCCCTCCTCGATGGCCTTTGCCTCGATGTCCGGGAACTTGCCATCGCAGACCGTCCGGATGGCCTGGATGCGTTTGGTCTCGCCGGCCGCCTGTTTGCGGATCTCCAGGACCGGATCGGCCGTGGCCTGGATTTGTTCCGGCGTCTTGGCCGGCTGGGGAGTACCCTCTGGCTGGAGGTCTGTTTGTTCTTTTTCTGTCGTTTCTTTTTTCATTGGATTGTCCTCATCAAATTGTGCCGCTACCTGAGCGGACGTGTGGGTATCTGCGCCGCTGTCCACGAAACTGATCTCCTTCAAGATCGATTTGCGGATGACATACAAAGGACCATCGAAGGTCCTGCCGTTTACCTGGATTTGACTGCCGTGGGGAATGAACTCGGCCTCGAGGATGTCCGCCCCGATGCTGGCCTGCCAGGGAAACCCCCGAGAGCCGCTGTTGGCCACATCCCGGGCCCAGCTGGTATCACGAGAGATCAAACCCTCAGCGACCACCTGCCCGTTTTCGATCGCGACCCGATGGGTATGTCCGACCCCCTGTTTGGGATTGTGATCCAGGCGGATGGGGATGTTCTGCCGGTCAATGGCCAGTCCCTCCAGGTCCACCACGACCGGATGGGTAAAACCGGCGATCTTCATCGGCCCGCCGGTATAGGCCACCATCGAAAACTGCGGAACTTGCTTCTCATCACCCGCTGCTTCGATAGTCAGGGAACATTCAAAGTGAATCGTCTCGGGAAGGTTATTCTTCTTCATCGTCGTCCTCTACGGTTAGGGGGGTGGTTTCTTCTAAAAGGCCCAGTTGGGTCATCAGTTTCTTTTCCTTGGCCCGCTGATGGAGCTCGGTCTCCCAGTCCTTGCCCTGACGAGCGTACTCAGCCGCCAGGGTGGTGGTATTGGACTGGAGCCGGGTGGCCTGGGCATTGGCCTCTTTGGCCGGGTCGACATGTTCAGTCCCATCAAAGAACCACTGGTGCGGCAGGTTGGATAAGGTCCGCAGCGCGGCAAACTCGCTGGACAGCATCGCCTCATAGATCCAGGCAGCCAGGATCTGATCCAGCACCACCGATGCCATATCTGCCTGTTCGACCCGAATGGATTTGTAGTATGTCTGGTGATCCAGACGACCGGAGGCATAGTTGTAGCCCGACGAATTACACGCGGCGATGTTGTAGGGCAGGTTCAGGCAGCGGGCGATCTCATTTAAGATCTCCCGTTTGAATTCTCCATAGGCGGTGGCAGGCTGCTCGGCCTTGATCTGGCCCAGCTTCCAGCCATCCGGAAGGACGGTGGCCATGCGTTTTTCCAGCTCGACTACGTCCATCGGCTCGACCGAGGCCGCCTCGCCATTGGCCGGGGCATCGGTAAACAGGACCGCTGCAAAATCGGCGGCGGTTTCAGCGGCCCCCAGGACCGCCAGGGTATATCGCCGCAACTGGGCAAACAGCGGCAGGGCGGGGGTGATCTCCGGCACACCCCGATGCTGGCCGGGACGCTCCGCCCGGAACCAGTGAATGACCGCATCCGCACCGATACTATCAAAATCATCCAGGGTGGCCCGAAGGTCACCCGGATGGTAACGAAGGATGTAATAGCGGGCCGGATTGCCGAACGCGTCCAGCTCGATGCCGTCGAGGGTGTTTTCGTCCATCAACTTCAGGTGCGGGGTGCAAACCCGGTCGGCCTCCACCAGGTGCACGTCCAGTTTGACCGGGCCGGGAATAGCCCCATTGCCCGTCAGGATGGCAAAGGCCTCTCCATCGGTGGATTTGGCCATCCGCATGGTGCGTAATTTGGCTGCCAGGCCTACTCGCTGGGCCCACAGGCTGAAGGCCCCCTCGACCTTGCGATTGAAGGCATCATCTTCTGTCAAAACCTGCAGCCGGGGGCCGGTTCCCACGCAATCGTTGGCCAGGGTCAGGATAATCCCCTTGGCATAGGAATTATTGGACACCTCGTACCGTGCCCGCTGACGCAGGGTCTTGCGGACATCGCTGGAAGCCGCCGCATCGGCCGACAGCCCGTCGGCCATCGCCCAGTGGCGAAGGTTCTCGCGGGTGGTTTGCGCCGCATCGTACTTGGCATGCAGCGTCACCGGCAGCGAGATCCGGGCAGGCTTGGTTTTGGTCCTAAACGGCCACATCAGCTCGTCCCTCCCGGGGAAATCTTCAGGATCTTGATTCCCAGGCCCTTGGTCGCCGCGGCCTGCTTGGACTGCAGGTACTTGTCGGCGGCAATTTGGTCCGTCAGCGAATGCTGCTCAACTAAGACGCCATCCCCGCCGGCTCGCTTAGGGCCGCTGGCATTCTCCTGAATCGAATTTTTCAAGTCTTCAGCCATACGGGCGGGAGAAGGACTTGAACCTTCAACCTCGAGGGCATGAACCTCGCGAGCTCACCAATTGCTCTATCCCGCTCAAAGACAACCAGGCGCTGGCCAACAAAAAAAGGCCGTATGGGGGTGTGGCCCCACACGGCCTTGTTATCTTTCGTTTTACCTGCGAGGATCAGTCGCAAGCCCAACGCCTTATTCAGTTGTCATATCCGATTATGACCGAAAACCGGAAGGGTTCCAATGAAAAAATGGTTGGTTTTGAAAATGGTTACACCGGTAGACATGAAAGGAAAAGTTAAGATTGATCATGGCCTTCTAGGGCTGTTCTTTAACCCCAAAACTAGCTCAGAAGGACTTTGCAGCATGTGCAAAACGCATAAAAAAGCCCCCGCTTATCGAAAGCGGAGGCCCTTGGATTGTTGACTACTTCTTGCGGCGAATCAGCAGACCGCCGAAAACCCCGCAAGCAGTCTACCCTCGTTATAAGGGTCAACTCACTTTTTTCTGCGAAGCAATATGCTGCCTATACCAAACAGCACCACTGCGGCCGGTTCAGGAATGATGACGTTAATATTGGTATAAACAGGATCATAGGTTGGATCGTTGCTAAATTCTATTTCAAATGGTGAGCCATTTATCCAGTTCCCTTGGATGCCCTTCATCGGGTCGCCGTCAAGCCACGACCAGCCCGGCTGACAATACAGGTCAATATGCGGGGCAGAATTTGTTTTTTCCGTAAACTGCATGCTGTTAATCAGATTGATACTTCCACCTTTGAGAACTGCGGTGGCGTTGTTGCCAGCAATCCGAATCAACTCGGTTACGCCATCCAAGTAAAGCAGATGGCCATCGAATAGCAGAATATCATACACACCGCCAACAGGATGATACAAACTCAAGGGTTTCGAGGTGGATTTTACAATCAGGCATCCATTGTCTCTGACCGATATCTCGTCTGCCCCGCCTCCATCCACAATCAGGGGTATTTGACACGACCGCCATATAACCCCAAATTCATATTCCCCTGCCGTAATGAAACCGTCGCTATACCCGGCAAATGCCGTCGGAAGACAAAGGGTAAGTGAAAGACACAGGACTATTCTTTTCATCGCAGTTCTCCATTCTGTTAAGATTGCTGAGGGCGGAAGTGAAACCGCTCCAAGCACAGTTATTGTATACTCTTTTTGTCGTTAAGTCAAGGATTTACTTAACCCGGATAGATTCCCTCTTTAACTCAAGCAGCTGGCCGTACACGGCCTCCATGAACCGCTGCCATGCCGCAGGGTCAATCTGCTCCTGAATCTCCGGCTCTTCCAGCCAGAGTTGCTCCAGAAATACGATGGCGCTCGCCAGATCAACAATCTGTTCCTGGACGGATTGTTCCTCCACGGCAGACGGTTCCGTGACGGCCTCCATCGTCGAGACCATCATCACTTCCATGCCGCCCATTCTCCGTATTCCACCGCCGCCGGACATCTGCCCCATCATAGGCCGTTCCTCAACCTCAAGCCAGCAGGCCGTCCACAGCCACGGGGCATCTTCCAGAAATACCGCCAGATCCGCTAAATCTATCGAATACCGGCTGTTTCCGCCAGCTTCATAATTGTACCTGGATTTCCATTCATCCCAGCCCTCCGACAGGTTCGGATCAGCCAGGTTGGGGTCGGCCAGCCAAACAGGGTCGTTGGGATCGTGCCCACGCCAGGCCTTTGAAAACCCGTTGAACTCATGGAGGTTCACCCGCCCGTCCGCGTTCAGGTCAAAACGGTTTGATGTATCCTCACACTCGATTTCATACGCCCCTCGGTCCACGGCATCACCCAAAACGCGGGACCTGCTGTCCATATCCACCTGCGAGTAATTTTCCTGAAGCGTAAGGCCGGAATCGTGACAGGGGCTGTCCAGCGTAATTCTGACATTATTGGGGTCGAAATAGGCAAACCTCGGATCTAAACTGATGTTGTTGTGGACATCGTTACAGTCCTGAATGCAGCAATATGAAGCCGCCTGATCCGCCGAAAACCCCGCAAGCGCAGGCCCTCCGTTGTGATAGACAATCGAATTGTAGATTTCAGGCAGCGTACTTCCCAACAGAGCGATACCTGCTGCTTTGTTATGGGCCACAGTCAAGTTATGTAGGATTGGCTGGCTCGATGGGTTAATCATACGAATGCCCTCACGGCCTTCTTTTGCCATGTCGCTCTCTGTTAAAACGCTGTTAAATATGAGTGGTGTCGAATAGTCACATCGTATGCCGTATCGTCCGCTTTGACGGACCCAGCAATTCTCTACTGTCAGCGTAAACCCCTCCCCGATATGGCGAATGCCATCGGCCTTGTTGTTACGAATGATACACCAAGTGAGCGAGACATCCCCGTCTTCAACATAGAGTCCATACCCTTCGTTTTTTTCAATCTGACAATTGTTGACTGAAAAATCAACACCGGAACCAAAGATGCCATAACCAATTGGGTTGCTTTCTGTAACTGTAAATCCGTCCAGCAGCGCATCATTGCCCATTGTCACGACCGCATTATTACGTTGTGTTTCATTGATTTTGCCTGTCAGCGTAGTTGGATACCGTTTGGGATTCCGCAACTCGAACTCGCTGCCGCCCGCCTTGAAACCGCCATACAACGAAACACCGTCCGGCAATACGAAACTGTCAGAGGTGTTCCCGCCGGGACTGTAGGTCCCTTGGGCGACATAGATCGAATGCACCTGAGCGCAAATCGAGGACCGCGCGTAATTCAGCGCATCCTGAAGGTTCACAAAGGCGTTCTGCCAATTCAGTCCTGTATTGTTGCCGCCGGTTGCCGACGGGTCCACATAGAGTTCCTCTACGATTCCCTCATAGCAGCATACACGAGTATCTCGGGCAGCTCCGGCGATTAACTTCTCTACGAGAGTCTGGCTGTTCGGGTCGTACACCGTGCCGTAAAGTTCGGCCATGTTATGCAGCATTGACCCCGGACCTGCTTTTTCATTCACCACAACCCTCAGTTCCACACAGCCGCTTGTGTTTGGAGCGATATCGCCGAGCGTCCATACATAACTATGCGTTTCCGCATCATATCCCGGATCCGGCGGGATCAATGCAAACAGCGGCTGATTCGGGTCATTGGGATCGCCGAACTCAACCGTATAAACCGCCTGCGGATAGTCCACGTTTTCCGGCAGCAGGTCAATGATATATGCGTCATAAAGGGCCCGGCTGGAATCATTAGACCAGCATATTTTATAGGGCAATTCCTGATAGGGAACCACACAATCGCCCGGATCGCTGCCGTCATCCTTGGAAAACGAAAAGCAGGTTATCGCTCCGATAATGTCAAATTCAATATCCGGCCCGCCCGGACCGACATTGCAGAACAACTTTCCGCCCGTGGCCGCTGCGATTTCGCTCGCCTGCTGACGCGCAGGGGGTGTATGATTATTTATGCCCGCATAAGGGGCATTCAGGCCGGCATTGCAGTTAGCTGAATTGAGAGCAAAAACCAGAATTCCCTTAGCCGCTAACGCATCGATGGTCGCGTCGAGCGAAGGGTAATAACCGGGCGGAGGAGACCCGCCCGACCCCGGCTCGTCGCCGGCGATATGACCGGGAGCATCGCCGGACCAGATAATAATCTTTTGGGCATTGGCACGGCCGTTAAAGCCAAGATCGCCGCTGCTTGTCAGCCAGTTGTCTGCTATGCTGACCATTGCTTTGAGTTGGCTTTCGGGCTCGTCTCCGCCACCGTCGGCGGTAAGCCCGTATAGGGCAGATAGCGCATCCTGAATGCTGTCGGTGAACGGCAGAACTAAATTTAGGCCGTAGCTCTGATAGTTGCCGCCGTCGGTGTAGTTCCTGTAGTCAGCAACACCGTACATAAGGGTTTCCGGACAGAGGGAGTTTTCGTTGATCGCGGCAACGAGATTATCCAAAATCGCCTTGAAATTGTTAAGACCGCTCATACTGCCTGTGGTGTCAATCAGAAACAGCACATCGGTTGCCGCCAAACCATAGGGGCCGGTGCCTCCCAGTGCTGCATACAGACACACAAACACCAGAAAGCAGAAACGATTGGAATACATGGGTTTTCTCCTTTCAAAAATAAGAACGCCATTCCTTCTCCTGCCCCCCCATGCGAGCCGACCCCGTAAAAGAGGCACCGCCGACACCGCTCGTACAAGGTTCGCCAGAACCCATGAGGAACGTTGCCGGATGGTGCCTGAATCAGGGCACCGACCTTTGCGCTTCCTCATAAACATAACCTGGCGATTTCGTACGAAGCGTTTAAAGTCCAGTAGACTGTCAAGTATTCAATTTTTCTGCAATTATGATATACTATTTCTTTTTATCAGTCAATGAGAAAACGCCGCGTGATTACTTGTTTTGGGGTGAGGGAGTGAAAAATTATCCTTGTGCCTGTCAATTGGCAAACACCGGCTTAGCGCCCGAGGGCGTGGAGGGATCGGCAGCCATGGCCGCCAGCAGCGATTACGGTCGGACATTCAATTGAGCCAATTGAAGCAGAGCAAACACCCCGACCTCTTCCCTAACGCGTAAATGACTTGGGCTTGCTCTTTGGTTAATCCGGTCCGCAGGTCAGTACCCGCCAGCATATTCTGCTGTCCCGTTGGATGTTCCATTAATCGGAACTATACAAAGAATACCCGATAGCGTAAATCCTAAATGTGAATTTTACAAAGGTTTTTGAAATTTTTTGCTTTACCCGGCTAAAATGTTACAAAAATCTTATTTTTTAATGGGTCGAATCTGCGTTCCATCTCCTGTCTCGGTTCAGATATCAGATAGAAGACCCGCCTGGTCTTTTTGTGCTTATTGATACGCCGTCGACTCCCAGGTGGTAAACCGTCTGCCGCACTGTCGGCACTGCCGGCGTCGCATCAGGCGGCCGCCGTGGGCAGCCCGGGTATAGATGACCTTGAACTTTCGTCCGCCACATCTCTTACAAACTAGTCCTTTGGAGGGTTTTCCTTTTACGTCCTGCATAGTTGCTTGCCTTTCTGGAGTTGGGAGAGCCGTATTCGTGCAGGTCGATTCTCCTGGTTAATTTCGGTTCCGAACAGTTTGGCTCCTTCCATGGAGGCCGCCACACCGCACCCAACCAAACAGTCCAGCCAGTGGTTGTCCGGGCGGATGGCCTTCAGCTTCCATTCGTCGGCCACCCGGTCCCGTGCCATCGTCTGGATGCGGTACTCGGCCGTCAGGTGTTCAGCCAATAGACGATGAGTGGTCTCATCTCGACCGAACAGGGACAAACTCCCTGGATCCCCCATGGCCACCGCCAGCCGGGCGTGGACAAAGCTCTTCCAGTAGTTGGTATCGATCAGGACATGCCGAACGGCGCGTTTGCCGGCCGTATTAGGAATTCGCCAGTGCAGACCGATCCGGTCTCCTTTTTTGCGTTTGTATTCGGAGAAGGGGATCGACGAGGCCCCGACATATTTGCCATGACTGGGCAGAACAATTCCGGCAAACTTCGACTGCCGGCAGAACTGGTAAATGACATCCGTGCTCTGACCCCAGTTGGCGTCGATCAGACAACGGTCGATCTTCAGTTCCAGGCCGTCCTCCCGTCGGTAGAACCGGCCCAACTTCTCCTCGGTCAATTTCTCCAGGGCGTTGTAGATGGCTCCTTCCAGGCCAGCGCCGGGCTTTTGCTGGGCAATGGTCCGCCGGATGTCCCGCAGGGTAAAGAAAAGCCGTTTCTGATCGGGCCAGGTGCCGTAATCGAGGACATAGCCGGTAAAATCTCCCTCCCAGCCGCACAGCATCCAGAACAGGGCCTTTTGCTGGACGTCGATAAACAGGGTCAACATCGTACAGCCAACCGGGACCACGCCCCGGTTATAGCCGTTGAGCTTGGCGGCGATCTGGTCGGCATCCAGCATATCCTCTCCCTCGATCTCGACTATCGGCTCGTTCTGGTACTCGGCAAAGAAGGCGGCTTCATCTCGGAACCTCAGGTTCATCGCATGCTGGATGGCCGACAGTTCATCCTTGTTGTGACGCTGCGGCCAGGCCACTATCGCCCCGGCATCCATCGCCTCTCGATTCTGGCGATAGAACTCCGTGGCTTCCGAACCGTCCCCATCATTCCGCAGGGAGTCCGCCCGGATCTCGGCGTACTGCGCCCAGAGTTTCTCGTTGATCGGGAAGGCGTAGACCATCTTGGTCCGCTCTCCCTGCCATTCCGGGTGCTTTTGCCGGTCCAGGATATTATCCGCCATATCTCCCGGCCTAATCACGGTACAGGCCATAAGCCCGGAGATCTTCTTACCCGGACCTGCCATCCCGAGGACATCTCCTGCTAAGATCGCCTCTCTTCGCTGGGATTGAGACGGACTCCAGGCCGATTCGGTGGTTTGGGGATCATCGACCATCACCAGTTGCGGACGTACCACCCGGCCATCGGAGCGGGCATAGTTCTGGCCGCGGATGTCTGAGCCCTTCATCCCGCTGCAGGAGATGACCGCCCCGGAGGCCTGGCTGCCTTCGATGGTGGGCAGAACAATCTTGTCAGCCACCCATTCAATCCGGGTGGGGATCCCCTTGTACCTTTGCCCTTTCTGGCGATTGGTGATCCGTTCCAGGGCTCGGATCGGAAATGTGACTTCCGGAAAATCCTCATGCAGCAGGTCGTTGGTCTCCAGCCAGACTTTGATGTTTTCCAGCAGGTCCTTGGCGCGTTCCGCAGAGGCGGCGATCAAACAGACAAACTCCGTGGCTCCGATCAGGGCCGACCAGAGACAGGCCATCTGCATCAAAGAAGTTTTACCGCTTGCCCTGGGCATCGCCAGGGCAAACAGACCGCCTTGACGGACTGCTATCTCGATCTTTTCAATGACCTTCCGATGGTCCGGCGACCAGGGCAGATAGAACACATCCGGGAAATAGACCTCACAGAAGGTTTTGAAGCTGGCCGTGGCAGCACGCTTGCGCTGGGGATTGACTACTTCGGGAATCTGCCCGATGTCTTGTCCGGCCCGGGCCAGTTCGGCATTCCGCAGCCGGGCGGCTTCTCTCATCTCCTCGTAGGTGCGTTCTTTTTTCGGCGGCTCCAAGTACCGGTGGGTCAGCCAGGCGGCGTAGCGGAACAGGTCTACCGTCCGCGCATCCCCGATGGTATATCCAGCGCGGTTGCGATGGCGGCGGAGGGTACGCTCGTTGAGCACCTCGCCAAAGCCGGCGGAATTGAGAATCCGCGTCAGTTCGGCGGGCTTCAGTTGCGTTGGATTAATCGGCGCCACCGGCCACCTCCCGTGCCAAAAACGCAGTGTATTCAATCAGGTTGATAATCTTCCCATCCCGAAGGATTCCGGCCGCTTCGGCAATGGCCAGCACGTCTTGTTCCGATATGGCCTTCCGGCCGGCCTGGCTGAGCAATTGGGCCAATTCTTCAACGCTTAAAGCCGTAATTTTGACCGGTTTTTGATTCATTCTATCCCTGGTCCAGAATGGCTAAAAAATAATGCAAATTCTTTGAAAATAAGGGCTTAATTCCCTTGGATTCCGTCCAAAAAGCCGGTAAGTCATCCCTGGAATGGAACGAAAGAAACCCAAATACAGGAGATGAAACCATGGCAAAAGAAGATGCGAAAACCGAATATGAAACGGCCAAAAGCGACATCGCCAACCTGCTCGGATTCTTTGAATGCGAACTGAGCAAGACGCCCAAAGAAATCAATTGGACGCATGTCGGCAGCCTCAAGCACGTCCGGCAGAGTTTGATGGAGACCTTGAGTTTCCTGTCCGGCATCCAGGTCCAGGACATTGAAGACACGCTGGAGGAAACCCGGCTGTAAGGAAGCGGCCGAGGCAAACCAGCACCCTGGAATCTTAACGGAAAGGGAAAAATCCTATGAAACCTACCGACATCCACATCGGCAGCGTCTACGACCTGAAGGTCGGCCGGAATACCACGCCCGTGCGGATTATGCAGGCCGCCCCAGCCGGCGGCTGGGAGGCGGTGACGCTGAGCGGGAATAAGCCGGTGGTCATCCAATCTGCCGAGCGGCTGGTTGGGCCGCACAGTCCCC
>Ga0208824_1001313_pt1 | contig 22460 bp, 16 predicted proteins | sample AD_JPNTR3_MetaG_FD_184447 | JGI IMG/M metagenome (GOLD analysis project Ga0208824, IMG submission 184447) | Active sludge microbial communities of municipal wastewater-treating anaerobic digesters from Japan - AD_JPNTR3_MetaG (SPAdes) (version 2) | ecosystem: Engineered > Bioreactor > Anaerobic...
TCGCCAAATCCTCAAAAGCATCATGGCTTGCTGCAAAACTGTCTAAACCAAAGGAACCGATCTTTTCTGGCTCACGGCACCGACCCGGCTAAAGAGGAGACGGTGCGTTCTATGCTGGAGGCCTATGAGGAACTTTTGAAACAATCGATGGCTCCGAAGGCATTCGATAAACTTTCGCGTGATTCTGTTTTCATAACCATGGAAAGGTGACTTACATACTACCCCACCTGCACTATCGCCTCCATGGCCTTCTGCTGGTCCTGCTCGGCATAGACCTCGGTAATGGCTGAGGAGCGATGGCCCAGGATGATTCGGGCGGTTTCCAGGCCGAACTCCTTCCGCAGGAAGGTCGCCGCATTGTGGCGCAACTGGTGCGGGTGCCAGTGCTGCGGCGGCTTCCAGGGACCCCCGGGCCCGTTCGATGCGGGTCGGCCCGGCGGTGATCCGGTTGGTGATCGTGAAAATAGGCCTGAAGTGCCTGGTTATTTCTTTTCGCGCCTATCTCTTGTCTTGATGCATCCAGTATCCATATTTATCTATCGACCAGACCGCTGGCTCTTTCCAAAATGATCCGGGAGCCCATGTAAGCGTCCCTCTCCATGGGCTACCTTGGTCCCAGCCGCCAAGAAGCTCTTTCACTCCTTGCATTCCCTGGATTTGAAGGTGGCCACCTTCCAAGGCATGTCCCCAAACGATGGCGCTCTGTATTTCGGGATGCTCTCCATCCAGATGAACCCGTTTCCCGAAGACGGACAAGTCACCGGATACCTCATGCCACCCCACACGGCATATTTTCCCAAAACCGTATCTGGTGTCGCCTCCGACATAGAGGATATCGATATTGTCCAACTGCCTCCGAAAGCCGTTGTTTCTCAGGAAGACGTACCCCAAAAGCAGCACGGCACTCGATTCCTCCTGACATTTGGAATCACGCCACCAGGGATTGATACATTCTGTCTCCCGGAGTGTGCCTTCAGATGCTGAGTCCGATTCGGGAGCGATTGCGGTGCCGGGCCGGGAGTCCAGTAGACGACGTCTGAAGTCACGATCCGACAGACTCTCCTCGCCGCCGCAGCAATACCATTGGACGCCTCTCTTCCTTTCGAATTTCGGCATCCAAGCCAGGAACTTGTCGCCCCGTTTCTCGGCCGGAAAGAGGTAGGTGAAACGGCAGTTGAGAGCAACTTCCCCCCCAAGTTTGCCGTAATCCGGAAAGCCTTCACCGTTTGTTGATCGAGATATCTCAGCGGTTACAGCTCCCCAAAGCACACGCGCCGGGACATAGGGTCTACAGCGGTTCAACGCCCCTGCCGGAGGCATGCCGACGAAAAGCGGCGCTTCCAGTCGCCAAATCCATCGAAGTGCCGTCCAGGTCATGTTCGCACCTCACTCTTTTGCTGTACTCGAGCGTGATAGCGGGCGTAGACGAGTGTTTGCCGGACCAGATCACGGGCCAGCAGTAACTTGTCAAGGTCCTTGGCCATCTGCTGAAGCGAGGTGAAGACGTCCGCATTGTCAGAAAGTAAAGGGGCTTGCTGCGGCGTCACTTTCAGGAACTCATGAATCTTCTGGTTGACATTTTCGGCCCCACTGCCGCCTCGCGTTTTTAGAAAGAGAAACAGAGCATAAACTCCTTGCTCTTCCAGAACAGCGAGCGCGCTTGTAATGAGGTTCTCAAGCTCCTTTGACGGCCTCTCCGCGATAGTTTTACCCACCTTGGCACAAGCGAGGTCCAGGTTTTCGAAGGTCGGAGTGTCCATTACGAGACCTCCTTTCCTAGCTTATCCGCATCGGCAAGCTCCCTCGTTGCGAGCACGCGCAGCCGTCCCATGCCCCGGCTTCCCATGCCGCCGATGCCGAGATGTTCCAGATAAGAATGGGCATCAGCAACAACATCTCTGACTTTCTCCGGTGAGTCGACCGCCTTCACATCATCTTGATTGATCTTAAAGTGTTTTGGATTCCGGCAGGTTAGCTCCCAAAAAAGCACTGAGCCTCGAGGTAGGGCCTCATAGGTGAACAGCGCTCCTTCCTCAGCCGCGCCAGTGGCCGGATCGATGGCGACCGAGGTCCGTACTTCGAGGTTGCTGTTCACGATATGGGTGAACAGCTTGTCCGAAACGACACCCAAGCGGCTAATGATGTAGCCCGGTATACCCATTGCTTCGATCCTTTGAGCAACCTCGCCCAGTTGCTGCCAATCCGTCTTGACCGGAAGAAAAAGCCAGCCCAAATTCAATGATGGCTGAGCTGCCTCCCCGTCCGCTTTGCGGAAAACGACCTGCTGCTCAGGCAGGTCACCCAGTTCTGAGAATTCCGCGATGCTGGTTTGCCGCAATGCCATTGGACACGTAATCCACTGCGGCCCCAATTGCGAGGCCACGGGAAAGAGCAGCACATGCATGTCGCTGAATGCAGCCAGTCCCGCGAACCCGCCACTTGAGCCTATGCCTTTAGCAAAGCCGAACACAGTACACACAGGACAATCCGCCTTTCCGCAATGACCACCTGCACCGTCGCGCTCCGGCTGACCAAGACCCGCGCAGTTGGGGTATCTCCTCTTTGCCATGGCTGTGTAGGCTCGCATGACTCCCGCGATGCTCGACCCCGGAATCTTCGGTATCCGCGTGACGGGGTCGCGCACTATGGTGTTGTCCACCCGGCCCAGCCGAGTTCCACCCGTGCCGACATGGATGGGATCGAGCGCCATGCCGGCAAACGGAAATGTCATAAAACTCTGATTATTTGTTGTCATCGGTCACCTCCGGACACTTGTTTTTTTAATACGCTCATGTGCCATTCCAGGCTCCAGTCCAGGAGTCCGTCCCCAGCGGTTTCCACCAACGTCTCAAGGCAAGCGCCTCGAACACCCAGACGTTCATGGAACACCGCGCGTGCGAAATCGAGCCATGCCGTCTTCCCTCCCTCGAACCATGTTCCGTTTGACCCTTGCCAGGCCTCGCGCCGTTCGACAATTTCCGACCATGCGCCACGGAGCGCGGTCTGACTTGGTACATGCAGGCTTATTAGTCTCCAGATCTCTCTCATCCGCAGCCATTCCGTTAGATTTCTACGACACAACGGTTCGAAACGCCTGGCCGTGCCGTCCATAAAGAGAGTGGCGGTGAGCGAGGGATAAACGAGAACACCGTCCCCGCTTCGCAAGTCTTTCGCATGCCTGAAAACCCGGCCATCGGGATGTCGGAAATCCATAGGAAGGCGAGCCTGTCTATCTTCCACGGCAACGTACGGATAGAACACGTCTTCTCGTCCATCGGGGAGTCTGATGGGTATGGTTTGAAGAAGCTCTTGCCGATGATCGAGCGACTTGATGCTGAGAGCGGTGACGCCCTCCCGCGTTTCGCATCCCGCCACCCGCCAGGTTTCGGCCTTCTTAATCCCATCCAGATCACCCTCGATGTTCCGCGCAGCTTCTATCACGGCCTGAAACGGCGTCATCCTGGGAAAAGCCACGACCCCGACCCGAAGCGGCAGACGGTCCCAGACACGGGCGAATTGATCACGCCATGCTTCAATCGCCCGATCCACACAAGTCGATGCGGCCTCAAGCGGCAAAAGGACCCGAAAACGCACCGGGGAAAGCTCAATGGGGATTACCGGATAATAAACGCCCAGGGTCTCTCGAGCATCCTCTGCCGATTTTACCTTTAGCTGCTTGACTTCCACGCTGTCATCCGCTTTCAACTCCAGAGTGATCCCGCGCAGGCAATCCCTGTCTCGCTCCGGTTTCAGAAGTCGGCCTAGGTTGCAGATGGTGAGGAAGTCCTTGGTCTGTTCACGATACAACAGGCTTACGGGAGCATCCCCATAACGTCCGCCATAGGTCTGCCGGTCTTCCCACGAACCAGATGAACCGTTATCCGGCTTGATAACCAATCGGTGCACGCGCCAGCGGTTCTGGTCTGCGGCCGCTATGTCGCGGAATTCATCGAGCAAAGCTTTGAAGAAATCCTCGGCCTGCCGCCAGAAACGATAGATGCGGCCTGGTGAGGCGAGCTTACGGAACAACTGATGCGTGAGCCATCCAGCGCGCTCGTCATCAGATAGATTGTTCCAGTCGGGGGCATCAGCCCGATCCTCGACGATTTTGGAGAAAAAAGATGGCCAATCTGTCTCACGCTGGTACCCCTCCTGTAAGCTGCTCAGCACGGGGTCTCCCTTGTCAAAGGACTGGAGTTTTCCTTTTATGTACTGAAAGAGGCTGTCGAAACAGGTGGAAGGATCAATAGGGTTCGGTTGGTTTTGCAAGACAGGATTGAATTTGCGCCATTCAGGAATGGCCTGGGTCCTGAGCGCATCCAGCCGAGTTCCGTCCAGCCAGCGCTCGATGTCCAGGCTCATCGTGACGAGGGCGACGCGGTCATTCGCATCGGCCACCTCGCTGATCCAGATGGAGTCTGATCCGAACCCCCCCTTCAACCACTTGTCCAGGCGATGAGTCCGCCGAGCCTTACACGGGTCGCACGGCATTTGCTTGTCTGTCCCTGAGCGGCTTCTGCGCACAAGGCACACCGGGCAGACATGGCCGCCATCCGACGAATCCTGCCCGGAAATTTGCCAATCGCGGTGAAGCGGCACGGCCATCGTTTCCCGCGCCTTCTGGATTTCCCCCGTCATCCCCACAAGAGAACGGGAAGGCGCGCTAATATTGCAATAAGGGGGCGTCTCGAGGCTGGCGTCACGGGCATAGCCGTCAATCTGCTCCGTCAGCCAGCATTGCCAACCCTCGATCCGTAAATTACCACCCTGATACCCTTGTTTGTCGTGATCGAATCGCTCTCCTGGGAAAGAAAAGACGCAAACCTCCCCGTCCCTGTACAAAAGGGAACCTATTGCCAGATCAACCTCAACGAGCCTACAAACCTCGTTGAATAGCTCGTCCATCGCCAGCCGCGCACCGGTCCAGTCACCGATTTTCACTGCCCGGGCCTCATAGTGGTCCGCACCGATCCCGATGGTTAGGAGCCGCCAACGAGTCTGTTGTTTGAGTCCATTGCTGGTCTGTTGTTTGAGTCCCTTGCTGGGCCAAGGGAACGAGCTACCTTCCAAAATCGCACCGGCAACTGCGCTTTTGAACAGTGCGGCCGCGACATAGGATTGGTCAAACAGCGTGACATCGTTGTTCGGCAACCTGGTTTCGGCCAGAGTACTGGTAAATGCCTTGCGCAGCCATCCTTCGGGGCCCACCGCTTCATTTCGCCAACGCCACCAGTCATCAATGTTGCTTAGGGAAGCATTGTTGCCAAGCTGCTGCAGCTCGGTGAGGAGATTCTGTACCTCCTCAAGCAGCCGTTTCCAACCAGATTCAGTCAGCAATTCAGGCGGGGCGGCTAACAGATTGCAGACAGGGTAGCCGAAGGCCGTGGACAACCACATGTGGGTGACATCCTGGCCCAGATACTTTGCGGTGGACAACGGAAGGTTCTTCTCGATACCCGACGCCATAGCATGACCGGCCTGGAGTAAACCGAGCACCCCGCCATCTCGGCCCGGATGTTTGGAGAGAAAGTCTGTGAAAGTTCCGGGCCACGCGTTATTCCCCAGGCTGAATTTGCCCTTCACCCATTGCAGCAGATCATCCCACGGAAACTGTGGATTCTCCTGCTCATGCCACTTCTTGTAATCATAATTGTTCTTCTGGCCACCATGCTCCCGCAGGAAATCGATTTTGGCCTTGCCTGTCATGTGAAGCCAGCCGATTGCCTCACACGCCAAAAGCAGAGGGCGATGTTGCCGCAACGTGTCCGGAAGTTGAAACCCTGTCATTGGTCACCTCGTTTCGGGGCAATTCGGCTTTTCATCTCCGCTTTGAATCCTTCCGCATCCTGTGAAGTGAAGGAACCGAGTGGGCTCTGCTCACGTACCAGAGTGCCACGGTCCTGAAGACTGCGGAGAGTCTTCTTTGTGGATCGTGGTTCAGCCTTTGGAGGTTGCGCGGAAGCCTTCACATAACCTGTCCACTCATCGATCCTCGCTGTACCCCATCCGGCGGTGCGTTTGGCGGAGATGCCATACGTTTTGAGAAGCACCCTTATGCTGTCGATGAGACTGTCGATGAAGTCAACCGGTATTATTTTGTCGCGTTCGATTTCTCCCGGCAGAGGCGCGTAGAGCAGCCGTAGCCTACCTTTTGTCTTTGCCGGGACGACCTCATAGTAAATGGGCTGAGTCCCTGCCCGACGCTTGCGGTCGTGAGGATTGATCACTTCAAAGCCCACCTTGCTGAACCAGGTCGGATAAAAGACCAAGGCCCCTGAACGGAAGTCTTTTCCCTCTCCCTTCTCATTGCCGAAAAGATGGATAATCCATGCATGGTCCTTCCACCCGTCCATTTTCATGTCGTGCGTTTCAAGATGCTGAACCAAGCCCGCCTGCATCCGGCAGGCCCAGCGAAGAAGTCCCTTCCAGGAGGCCGCTGACATGAATGGCACTCCGAAGACGCGATCCTTGCGTACCGGGTTGTCCAGCACATGAAAGGGACGGTCGTCCTTCGAGTACCAGGGCGATGCCAGTGTGAAAGAGACGTCAATGCCGAACCAGGTCGAATCCGGCAGGGAAGCATGGTCTGGCTCAAGGTGAAGGTCCTGTGGGAGATTGAGCTCCAGTTCAGCTGCCCGTTTCATGCAGCATCGGCGTGCATTGTTCTTTTCCCCATCGCGGCAGGACCAGACCATGCACCCATCCATGAAGCCGGAAGCGAGGCCGCTTTCGTTCACCTGTTTCGGGCAGACTTTCATTTCGGATAGGGAAGCGTAATAATCGAAGCTCATGGGCGATCCTTCTTCCCAGCGAATAGCTGTTTAATGACCTTGTCTCCGGTAAGAAATTCCCAGCCGTTCTTCCCCCAAACGCTCGCCAGGCGTTCTTTCATGGCGTCGAAATCGATCAGGTCGGGCTTCACGAAGCCAAATGTTCTCGCGGGATTCTTGAAGCTGAACACCTTCTTGCTTTCTTGTTGCGAGCCGGCAAGCCATCTGGCTATTCCATCGTTTTGGGTGGCCAACTGTTGTCCTTGATTTTTTGCCTCCTGACGTCCGAGCACTTGGTTAAAAGTGCTCTTATTGTTGTCTACCCGCCCGAGATACTTTCCGTTGACGCACCAGAAGTGCTGCAAAGAAGCCCAGGCGAACTCACCGTGGTTGAGCTTCCGCCATTTCGACAGGTATTTTTCCAGATCATCACGACATATTTCAGCGAATTGCTGAGACGTGACCATCTGTACCAGGCCATAGTCTTTGTGGTGCAACTTGCTTGCCCTATCGGATTCGTCCGTTAGCTTGAATACAGTCTTGCCGCCGATGGCCCCATATTCGGCGATCAGGCGAAGGGTGGCATCCAGGAGCGCCCATTCTTCATCGCAGATCGGGCGCAGGGGTGTGAACCGGAGATTGAAATTCTGGTTTTGTTTGATCTGGTCTACCTTGGCATTGCCGTTCCCATCCGAAACTTCAAATCTGAATTTCCGCGCCCAACCGGTGCAGCCGAATAGTTCGCAGACAACACAATGGTTTCGGTCTTCACATTTCGTATCGGTTGGGTCACAGGCGCTGCCGCCCAGGCCACGCACCAACACCTCGAACCACCAGCGGATGGAGCCGAGAAGGCCGGTGGTGATCAGGCGGTCCGAGTTTCTATTTGCGTTGCCGGTCCACAAGTCCGTCAATGCCTTGAGTTGATAGGTTCGTTCACCATTTGCAATGGTCATGGTGCACCTCCTTTTGTTGTCTGCTTCCGCAGCATGACGAGGTTGTCGTCCAACCCGTGGCGGAGAAGATCGAGTCTGGATGACGCAGCCACAAGGCTCTCGGCGTGGACTGGTTTGATCCGGAACGGGAAGAAGCTCGGGCTGTCGATCAGATCTCTCAGCGGAGCCGAGCCGTTGGCCCGGGCGTGGAGGGATGCTTCGGCCAGCCAGGCGATCAGTCGGGAATCATCAACGGCGAGGGTCGTTCCGGCGGAGTAAATCCCCTTTGCGCCGGTCTCCTGAAGCACGCCCCAGTCCAGGTACGAACGCAGCACACGACGGGCCGCTCGGGAAACCGTCTCCCGCTCGCCGTATTGCTCGCGGACCCGGCGCTGGACATGAGCCGCGGCAGCCGAGCCCTGAAGCCTCAGAAGACGGCCGATCTGGGTGGCTACACCCGACCAGAACGGGTAGACGGCCATGACCATCCCCCAGTGGATGGCCAGATGATCGCATCGAGGAACACGTTTGAGGAGCTCCAGGCCTTCGACGCGCAACGATTCGAGTTCGCTCGGAACCGTCAGCCACGTCTTGAGAAGAATCGTAATGATCTTCTCGCGGTTGCCGCGCTCGGCCTGGCCGCCGACGGAAACCTTGCCCTTCAGCAGCTCCTGCAAGGCATCGTTGACCGCAGCCTTGTCATTCCCTGCCAGGATCAGGTTGGCCGTCTGCTCAAGCCATTCCAGACGTACCCGCTGACTGAATCCGATCTGGTCGGTCCGTCTGGTCATTCGCCCCTCCTCTCAATTTGGATCAGAGGGACGATGAGTTCCTCGACTGAAACGCCGCCGTGACTCACGGCGCGCTGCTTTTCTTGGACAAACGCCTGCCGAGCAGGGGCCAGCAGGGCGAGGTAATCCTCCGGGAGACCAACGGTTCCCCATTCCAGCGCATCGGGAAATCGTTCTTTTACTTTTCCGCGAAGAGCTGCGTCGGGATAGATGCGGACTCGTTCGCCGCGCAGGTCCGCCACAGCCCCTTCGGATGGACGACCGCAACCTTCCGCCTCGACGTTGCCATGATCAGAAGTCAGATAGACACGGAAGCCCCGATCCAAGAGCAGATCGAGGAGTGTGTTCAGGTACGGCTGCTTGGCCCACTGGCACACCTGGTTGTGCATCCCGGCGGTGCCCATTTCCATCCCGTGCATGATCTTGTCGACCTTGTCCACGACAAGCCCGGCGACCCTTGCCTTGGGATGAGAAAGCGCTTCGGAAACGTTTTCCAGGCCGCCGTCACCCAAGCCCTTGATGTAGACGACCTCGTTTGGCATAAAGCCCTGATCCGCCCAGAACTGCGCCCAGAGAGCGGGTTCCTTGTCCGTAGTCTGGATACTGTTCGGGAAAAAGATGGGAGCCTTGCCGGCGAAGGTCGCTTGGCGCGAAACGGAGGTGAGCGAAGGAATCCAGGCAAAGACCGCCTGCTCCCGGAATCGCAGCTCAGGCTGTTTTGTGGCAAGTGCTTCGCGGACCACCAGCCATTGGTCCAAGGCAAGGCCGTCCACCACGATCAGAGCGATCTTGGAGTTGCGGTTTTCTCCCATTTGGCGGACAAGAAATCGCGGGAGGTGATGCAACATGACCGGAGGCACCGGTGGCAGGTTGACCAGCCCGGCATACCGCTTGAAGAGCCAGCATGCGAAACCGGCATCCACCTTAGCCTGCAAGTTCTTGATGCGTTCTCCCGTCGGTTCGGAAATCGCTTCGGCCTGATCGTTCGCCAGCAGGATCGTCTCCGCCCATCCGCGGGCAAAATAGAACCAGTCCGTGTGCTTTGCGTCCTCGGCCGGAATGGATGCCTCCAGGCTGTCGATCAGCTTACCCAGGCGACGGGACCTGTCTTCGATGGGAGCGGTTCGAACGCCGATGCCTACCCAGGTCTTAGACAAGGTGTCCGCATGCTCGTGCGGAACTGAATGCAACAACCTCTCGACGAACAGGTTATCGATGTAGACCCGAATGTCATGGTGGTCGAAGGGAAGTTCGATAGGTCCCTTAATGGATAGACCATAGGGCTTCTCATCCTCACGAACACTGGATGTCCCTTTGGTTGCTTCATGGTCAAGGAAGATCGGCCAGCGTTCTTGCAGGAACGTGAAGAAGGCTTCTCTATCCGCCACCAGCATCTCAAGTGGCCAGTCGTCGAAGACGTTACTCTGGCGCAGAAGCTGGATGAACCGTCCGTCGAGGTCAGCCGGGATTCTTTGGCCGCGGTAGTGACGCCGCAGCAGCACACGCAAGAGGTCCGATGGCTGTTTGACCAGCTCGGGCGCGATTTCAAAGACGTGCCGGAGGACGAATTCCTTGGTGGCGTTGTCGCCCAACTGACCGGGTGCATGTCGCTTCTGTGCCTCATACAAGGCATCGAGGTCCCCACGATCCAGGGCGGTCACAACCGGGTAACTGAGGTTCGGGAAGATGTCGCCGAGGTTGAAGGAGAGTCTGCGACCGGCCTGGAGGAGATCATAGGGCAACCCACTGAGGTCGCTTGCTTGGGAACGCAATATGACGACCAGGTCCGTGTGCTCGCCGCGGTCCCATCGGGAGCGGAACTTCGACTCGTAGGCATAACGGAACGCGATGTGGTCTTCGAACGGGATCAGCTCGAATCCGCGCTCGCGGACGCCTTCGAGAATCCCTTCCTCGAGGAGAAGTCCGTCCGGGTCGGCCACCAGCGTGAGCCGGGCGACCTTCGGGGTGAATTCCTTCAGGATTTGATCGCGCCAGCTACTCATGGCCACCGCCCTCCACCCGAATCACAAGCAGCGGCACCATGTCGGGATAGGCATGGGCCTTCTGATTGAGCTGTTCCTGGAAGCTTCGCTCCTCTTGGGCCAGGAGGTTCAGGCGATAGTTGCGAACCTGGGGCAGGCCAATCCGCTCGACGGTCCTGCGGCGCGCGGCAAAGGCGTAGTCGGCCTTCTCTCGCTCGCGTGCGATGCGGCTCCGGTGCTCCTGCAGGAGCGCTTCGTAGATGGGCTTTCCATGTTCTTCCGCGGCGCTTTGCAGCTTTTCGAAAGCGGCTTGGGAGACGGCGTTGTCAAGAATAGCCCGGACTTGTGCGCTTGCGGCGAGGAGCTGATCCCACACGTGTCTGGCCGTCGGCATATAGACCACGCCGTTGTCGGCCAGGAAGAGAGGCATGATCCGTCGACGGTTCCACTCCGTGGTGGCAATCGCGATCCGCCACAAAGACCAGACGCCCTGAACTTCCTCGGAGAGACCGGGGATCGACACGATGGGAACCGGCTGGCCCGGCGCAAAACGAGGGAGCCGCATGGCCAGTCCGCGGACCTTCGGCTCTTCAAGGGTAAGGTGCCGGGCGGCCGGAAGCCGCTCGGCTTCCTTGCCAGTGAAGACCACATTCTCGTAGGTCTCGCCGTCGGGCCAGATGAGGTTCCAGCTCTGGCTTCTCTTCTCGGCCTGGCCGCCATGCGCCTTCAGGTAGCTCACGGTCATGCGCTCGACCCAATGGGGCAAGGGGTGAGTCAGCAGCCGCTGGGCTTCGCCAGGTTCCAGGTCCTCGGTCGCGCCAAGGACGGATGCGGTCGTGCGCGCCTCGCGGGCCTGCTCCTGCAAGCGGGCAACCACGCTCTCCACGGATTCCTCCACCTTTTCGGGGTTGAGGATCGCCTCGACATACATCTCGTCGAACATGTGGCCCGCCTGGGCCGAGTCGAGGACGTCGCCGGTCTTGTCGATGCCGAACTCCTCGAAGATGACGGCGAGCTTCTGCTCCAGTACCTCACGGACCCGATGCTCGACCGAGTCTTCGAAGACAAAGTTGACCGCACGAACTGCATGAGCCTGGCCGATACGATCCACCCGACCGATCCGCTGTTCGAGTCGCATCGGGTTCCAGGGGATATCGTAATTGATCACCACGTGGCAGAACTGGAGGTTCAAGCCCTCCCCGCCGGCGTCGGTGGAGATGAGAATGCGGACATCCTTGGCGAATGCCTCCTGGACTCGCTTACGTTCTTCCATGTCCATGGAGCCGTTCAGACAGACGACCGAGAAACCGCGCTCGGTCAGGAATCGACGCAGCATCTCCTGGGTGGGAACGAACTCGGTGAACACCAGCGTCTTGAGCTCCGGGTCGCTTTCCTCGGACTGGAGGCGGTAGAGCCAGTCGAGCAATGCCTCGGCCTTGGCGTCCGGGCCAATTTGCTCGCAGTGGGCCGCGGCATCCAACAGCAGCTTGACCTCGGCGCGCTCGTTCTTGAGCGCCTTGAGGCGGGTGCGGAGCAGCACATCGATCTGCTCCTGGCTGTCCAGGTCCGCCCATTCCTCTTCGGCGAACCACGAATAAACACCAATAGACACCAATTCTTCACTATCCACTCGTGTTGATTCGTGTTCATTCGTGGTTCCTTCCAAGATTGCGAGACGCCTTTCAAGCGTAGTGCGGATGGCGCTCGTGCTGGAGACCACCAGGCGCTGCATCAGGATCATCAGAAAGCCGATGTAGCTCCGCTTCTCCCGCATGGCCTGGTTGTAGCCTTCGCGGACGTATTCGGTGACCGCCTCATAGAGGAGCTGCTGACTGCGGTGCCGCTCTTCCCATGAGACCGGGCCAAGCTGCGTGCGACGCGGCTTGAAAAGAGGCTTCCCATCGGCATCAATGGCGCGGCGCTTCTCGGTGCGGATGACATGCGGCTGAACCCGCTCGCGGGTGACGCTGCTGACGTCCGGGAACTCTTGTGCGTCGATCAGAGAAACCAGCCGATGAAAGGCGTCGGTCTTGCCCTGGTGCGGAGTGGCCGAGAGCAGCAGGAAGTAAGGCGCGGCCTCGGCGAGTCCCTGGCCCAACTTGAAGCGGGCCACCTGGTCGGTGCTGCCACCGAGACGGTGCGCTTCATCTACGATGACCAGGTCCCAGCCGGCGGAGATCAGGTCCTCAAATCGCTCGCGGTTGTGCTCGCTCACCTGAGCCGCGCTCCAGCCGCGGCGCTTGTCCAGAGGCTTTACCGAATCCATCGGCACAACCACCTGGGAAAACATCTGCCATGCATTGGCGGGCAGCGCTTCCGGATCGTGATTCCCGTTTTCCGGGCCGGAGGCCGGGGCGATCCGCCTCAACGTTTTGATGTCCTCGGGAAGCACGAGCTGGAAGGTCTCCCCGAAATGGAAGCGCATCTCGCTGACCCACTGGCTCACCAGTCCCTTCGGGGCGATGACGAGCGTCCGCTTGACCAACCCGCGAAGCTTGAGTTCCCGCATGATTAGCCCGGCCTCGATGGTCTTGCCCAGGCCAACCTCGTCCGCCAGGAGATAGCGCACCCGGTCGCTCTCCATGGCGCGGGACAGGGCCCGTATCTGGTGCGGAAGCGGGATGACGGAGGACTCGATAGGAGCGAGAAGGACGTCTTGAGTCAGGGCGTCGGCCACCCGCGCGGCGGCAGCGATGTAAGCGATATTGTCGGGAGAACCGGTGCCAGCGCTCTCCAGGGGCTTAAGTCTGGAAAACGGAACGCGGACCACGGAGTCGCGCCCGGGCAGCCAGACGCGGCAGGTCGTCTCGCCCCAGAGCGTCTGGGCTTCGATGAGCTGACAGATGGAAAGATAATCCAAAGAATAGAACCACGAATTCACACGAATAGACACCAATGATTCGGCGGCGTCCGGTTTTTGATCTTTTTGATAATCGTGTTGATTCGTGTCCATTCGTGGTTCCCTCAAAGCACCAGCCGCTCCCATTCGAGTTTTGGTTTTTTGAAATTAAGGATCAGCTCGACCTTGAGCTGTGTAATCTTCAGGTAGTTGAGGATTTGGCCACGTTCAACATCCGTAATGCGGTCAATCGTCTTAGCGTCCACGACGATCTTCTCGAATACGATCAAATCGGGAATGTAATCGCCAATCTTGACACCCTTATAGATCACGTCAAATCGCGGTTGCTGCGTGTAAGGAATTCCCCTCAAGCCGAATTCAACCACGAGCGCATTTTCATAAGGCTTTTCCAACAGACCATGCCCAAGTTCGTTTAGCACCTCCATGGCACAGCCAACGATCTGGAACACCTCCTCTTTGAACAATAATTGGTGTTCATTTGTGTTCATTTGTGGTTCTACTCCTCCCCCGAGCGGGTGACAGCCTGGTCGTACCACATGAGAAGCTTCGGGTCTTCCTGGAGGACGTTCTCTGGAACCTTGCGGGCCACGGTGATGATGGTGGCGTAATCGCGATCCTGCCATGCCTTCTTGAATCCGGCCCGGACCGCCTCGAGGCGGAACACCTTAAGACGCTTCTGGCTGGAAGTCCGGTAGTCCTCGAACTCCTTGAGCAGTGACCTCTCGCGCAGTTTCTCCAGGTCGCCGGCCTTGTTTGGGTCAGGCACGTACCATCGGTCCTTGGCCTTGGCGCGCAGCCTCTCGTCATCCTTGGGCAGATTCCGAAGCTCTTTGAAATTCGTGGACAGGTAGCTGTGAATCTGGTTCGGCACCTCGCCCTTGCCGTCGTAACGGAGGAAGTTCTGCTCCAGCAGTTCCGATAGCTCCAGCGGCTTCTCGTACTTCTGCCAGCCGCCAAGTTCCTTGATGAACAGCGGATGAATATCCTGAAATGATAGAGGTTTTTCTTTGAGCAATTGGCGGAGCCATGCAATGGCAGAGGATTCATCAGAGACGAAGAGCGACATCTGCTCCATTCCACCTGCAGTCAGCTTCCTTTTGTCATACTCAGCCACCTGGTCAGGCAGGAAATACATGCCATCACGGTAAGAGAAACGCTGGGACAATCCTTCCTGGAAGGTCGCGCTATTCAGTGGCACGGGGTAACCTTTCCGAATGAAGTAAGCCACCATCTGGTCGTACAGGATGCGCGGATCGCGTTCCGCGACAGCGATCAGATGGGTTGCACTTGCCCCGCGTTTGACGACAGGCAGGTATTTGAGGTGGGTGCGGACAAAATCCCAGACACCTTCTTCTGTACTGGCTTCCTTTTGGAACCGTTCCTCAAAACCTCCGTTCGGCTTATAGGCGGAGATAACCAAGTCTTGTTTTACATTTGTGGGATTTGTCATAGCCTTAACACCACCGTGCTTTTTGTCCAGAACAGACACATTACCCACAATAAACCCTGCATCGGAGAGTGCACTTTGTATACTATTCCAAACTGAAGCACGTGTGTTTGAAAACTCGACGGTCATCCATCTTCCGGGCTTCAATGCTCGATAGGCCTCCTTAAAACACCTGACCATTAAATCACGATAATCATTAATAGACTTATTCTGGCTTTTGTTTTCTACTGCCTCTTCTTGGTTATTGGTAAGCACAGCAAGCCAGGCCTCCCAGAGAAAACTCAGCTCTGAGTACATTATGTTTGCCCCGAACGGCGGATCAAAAAAGAGATAATCAAGGCTGTTACTAGGAATAAAAACCAGGTCAGTTGAGCTGAATGTGCCAACAAGATTTGTGTTAATATTCCACCCAACGCTGATTGTTTTATCCTTAAAAAGCTCTATGGCTGATTGTTCAACTATTTCGCTCGGGATGTAAAAGGTTCCGGTTAATGGCCCATTTACACGACCAGATAGATTGTGGGAATTTACAACGTATCGGTTACATTTAGTTAGATTTCGCGACAGAAAAGATGTCGCGATCCACCTCATTTTTCTTGGTAAACGAGACCAGAAGGCAGAGAGACAAAGCAAATTACGTTTGCTGTAGAAATGATGGACATGAGTAATACCAACAGCAAAAGGATCATTTGTCTTATCACCTTTTGGGATAGGATAAACTGGATACCAATGTTTGGGTTCTGTTGAATCAATCTTATTGAGCAAATCAAGATCACATTGTGATGGCCTTTTCTTGTATCTCTTTCCTTTCACAAAGTAACTGATTAATACAGGTACATGCTGAGCCTGCTTTATGGTTTGCTTCAGAGCTGAATCAAAGAATGTTTCCCAAGCCCTTTCCACTTTTGAGGCAATAGGCCTTCTGTGGTTTACGGGTATCTCTGATTGCGTATTTTGATTGGCGGGGGTTTTGCTAAGCCAATGCCCACAATTTGGGCATTGAAAATCGTCCAAGACTACACCTTCACCAAGTTTTACTGCTACATCCCAAAAAACGAATTTGTCTGTACACTCCGGACACAGAAAAACATCCGACCAGACTGTGTAGTTGATCTTGCCCTTAGTTTTGCCATCGGTGTGGAGCGTCTCATACATCCAGCCGCATTCGGCTTCGACTTCCTTCAAGATGCGTTTTGCTTCCCGCTCAAAGGCAACCACATCCACGGGCGTGTTGTAGTTATATGCTATGAAGGTGGCAGCGGGCGATAGGTCGTTCAAAACGGCCCGGCGCGCGCCAAGTTTCGAGAATGGTTTCCAAACGGTTTTCCCGCTCTCATCCGTTTCTTGCTGGGAGATCGTCCCGTCCTTATCGACTCGGTAGCCCAGCGACTCGACTACCGCCTTGTCGCCACACATCTGGGCAGCCACTCCCGTCATCCCGGTCCCGCAAAACCCATCAAAGACCACATCCCCCGGTTCTGTGTAATGGAGGATGTACCGCATGATGGCCTTGTGCGGCACTTTGGTATGATAGGAGTGGGCGTTGTAGATCGGGTCGTTCTTCCCCTCGCTCACATCCGCGGCGAACGGTTCGCGGCTGTATGGCTTGCTTGGATCGTAAGGCTTGCCGTAATGCTTGATGAAATCCGCGATGAATGGGTTCGGGCAGGCGGTGTAGTACGGCGGGTCGGAGAGCGCCAGGATGTCCTCGTCCGAACCGATGGGGAACCCCTCGATCTTGCGGAACTCGGGGTCCTTCAGCTTCTCGCGCAGGATGCCGAGGAAATGCTTCCGCCGCTCCTCGTCGTTCGGGAACGTCATGCCGAGACATTCCACCGGACCGGCCGGCGCTGATTTCGGCTCAAGATTGAAAAGGTCGCCCATCGTTTTCATTCCTCAACTTCCGCCCGCCGTAAAGGCGCTGATGTTCTGGATCGTCCGCACAGCTCCGCTTCCGCTTAATGTTCCTTGTTCTTCGGCGGGTTGGGGTCCTTGCCCGGCGCGATGGTGTCCTTGCTGCGAATCTTGCCGTCCACGCCCTTGGTGGTCAGTTCGCCGCCGCCTTGATTCTTCAACATCCCCTTTGCCGTCTGCTCCGCTTCCTTCTGCGTCTTGTGAAGGCTCGAAGCCCTGTCGGCGTCGTTGCGTTTGTTCTCCCACGTCCCGTCAGGGCGGCGCGAAACGGTCCGATCTCTGCCCTTACTCATCGTCCTTCTCCTTTCTGTTCAGTTTGCCGACGGCAGTGCCGTCACTCCAATACGATCCGGACCTTGCCGGGCTCCTTGCCCTTGGTCAGTCCGTCCAGGTATTCCTCGAAGCGCTTCCGCATCTCCGCCGGGGTAGCCGGTGAGCCGCCCGAGAGCAGGGCGTCGCGCAGGTCTGCGATCTTGACCGAGACCTTGGTGAGCCCGGAGAGCACCTCCTGCAAGGCGTGGATGAAGTCCTGGTCCAGGTCGTCCGGCAGGGTCCGCTTCTTGAGGAAGCCGTCCACCAGCTTGCGCGGTTCGGGCTTGAGCAGGCTCAGGTTCCCCTTGGTGGTCGGGTCTTCGAGGTTGGCGAGCAGCGTCTGGGTCCAGTTCTCGACCAGCTTATCGAGCTCGCCGTCCAGGGCGTCGAGCATAGTCGCCGCGGGAGCCGTGGGCGGTTCCGCGCCCGGCTTGAAGTTGCAGTGCGGGCAGACCGGCGATGCTTCCAGTTCCTGCTCTGTAAGCGCGAAGCATCTCTTCAGGCCAGCCAGACGGTTCTGGAAGTCCGAGAGATGCTGGCGCGGCATCAGGTCGATGGTGGAGAGCTTCTTCAGGTCCTTGAGCCGCTCGTCGCCCATGAGCTGGGCCTTGCGCTTGTCCTCGTTCACGCCGAGGCGAGCCTTTGCGTGCATGGAAAGGTAGGCCAGCAGGTAGGCCTTCTTGAGGTCGCCAAGCTTGCGCTGAGTCTGCTGGCGGAATGCCGCCGTGCTCCGCTTGGCCGGGTCGCCGATCTGGGCGAGGACCTCGTCCCGCGCCGTTTTCATCTTGTCGATCCACTCGTGGCCGGTGGGCAGGACCGCCTCGGCAGTGGAGAGGTACGAGGCCGTGGACCCGAGGTCGACCACCAGTTCCTCCAGCGACTTGATTTCGGCAAGAGAACTCAGCCCGTCCCGATGGGCGGTCACTTCCGAGGCGTCATAGCGGAAGTTCTTGAGCTTGCCGGTCGTGGTGTAGGCTTGCAGGGATTCAAGGAACGTCTTGGTCTCGTCCAGTTTGGCGCGCAGCTTCTTTGCTTCATCCTCGGCCAGCAGGCCGCGGCCCCAGAAAAACAATCCGGTCTGCATGCTCTGCTGCACCAACACCAGCCGCTCGATGGCGTTGGTGACGGCCTTCTGCAGCTCCTGAACCGGCTCGTCCTTGCCCTGGGTGACCAGTTGCGCCATGCCCGGCGTGAGTCCGAGCAGTTCAAAAAGCGCCTTGAGCGCCGGGAGGTTCCAGTCCTTGGGCCGCTCGATGTGCTTGAACTGGGCCAGCTCGTCGATGCCGGTCCCGGCCAGTTGCGCCAGACCCGTAGCATCGAACTTCTTGCCCGGGATGGAGAGGACCACCTCGCCGGCGCAGACCAGCGCGGCCAGCACCACCACGGCCCATTCGGGTTCGAGGCGGAGCGATTGCGGCGCGAGGTATTCCACGCCGAGTACGTCCTGGATCAGCTCGGAGCGGTTGACCACCTGTCCGTGGCCCTTTTTCTTAGCGACGCCGAGGATGTGTTTGGCGTACTTGGACCGATAGGGATCGAGCCGCTCACCATCGAGAAGCTCCAGGGCATCCAGCACCGCAGTGGCCTGCTTGGTGCGGTGCTGTCCGGCAATGGCGCGCAGAGCGTCCTGCGCGGCCTGGGCCCGGTTCGCTCCGGTTATGAGCACCGAGAAGAACGGATATTCGGGAGCCTGTTCCTGGAACTTCGTCCCGAGGCAGATGCCCGCGATGGTGTTCACCATGTCGCGGAAGTTGATGCGCTCGTGAGAGCCGATCCCGGAAAGCTCCCGTATGGACTTGCCCTTGGCCCATTCGGTCAGGAACTTGGCGCGCCCCTGGTAGGTGACCTCGAAGGCCGTGGTCATGTTCTTCTGGAGCCACTGCACGAGGTCGCGCAGGAAGTTCGATGCCTTGGATTCGTAGGTGGACTTGGCGTGGCCCGAAGCGGTGGATGCAAGGTCCAGGGCGGCGGCGTAGCTTCGAAGCGCAGTGCGGAATTCCTTGTCCGTGTTCTTCAGGCGCAGGAACAGCTCATCGGATTTCTTCTCGTCCTTGAAATGCGGCGCGTCGAAGGGCTGGATGAAATAGAGGTAGAAGTCCCGCGGCGGCACCGCTGTGGAGCGTTCGTTGGGCGCACCGAAGAAAAGGTATCCCTGTCGCGCGGCCTTACGCTCCGGCCATTCGAGCTCGTGCTGCCAGATCTTGTAGCCCGTGACGTAGGTCTGGTCCGTGCACTCCATGACCCGCCGAAGCGCTTCGTAGTAGTAGCGGTTGAGTTGCGAGGAATCGAGGCTCTCTGCCCGCTTCTCGATCAGCGCGTCGAAATCGTCGGTTTTCTTGAGGTCCAGGTAATACTGGCGGTTGTCCGGGTTGGACGAGATGAATTGCCCGTTGACTGTTTTGTGAATTTCACGCAGGACGGTCTCCACCTGGGAGAGAAGGTCGTCGGCTGGATCGCCGCCCAGTTCCTCGATACCCGGCTGGAAGAGGCACAAGCCGTCGCGCAACTCCTCAGCCGTCGCGCCCAGGGGCGCGTAGATGTCGCCCGTCGTGAGCCTGTGAACCGACAACGCGTGGATGAGCTGGATCGCCATAGGTTTGTAGGCCGGGCGGGTGAAGGCCTGCTGGATGCGCGACTCGAGAACCATGCTGCAATCAATGACCGCCCTGATGTCCGGAACGGCGCGGAAGGACGGGTTCTCGCGCAGGGTGGTCCAGTAGCCGTCATAAGCGATGACTCCGGGCCGGTCGTTGGGTACGTTCTGGTTGAGGAGCTTCTTCATGGCCAGGGACAGTGTCTTGAGCACCTCGCGCTTTTCCACCGCGGTGACCCGCTCGAAGGTATCGATGTAGTCCGGATGCACGGGGAAGAGGCGCACGAACTCGTCCATGCGCTCGTTCATGCGGCTATAGAACTTGGCGAAGGGAGTGAGGTACTCCCGGATTTTCACCTGCTGATCGGCGGTCTTCTTGAGCAGACGCTCGGCCACCACAAACTTGACGTCCTTGCGGGCGATAAGGATTTGCTCGAAGCGGTCCTTCACCCGGCGGATGCTGTCAGCAACGAAGGAGAAGCGAGGGCTGTCGAAAATGGCTTCCTGGACACCGGCGATGAAGCGGAATCGCAGGTCCTTGCAGACCTCGCCGATCTCGCGCAGGAAGTTGAGGTCGAGGATGAGTTCCTGGTCCTTGCGAGTGCGCAGGTAGTCGAGCAGTTCGTCCACCACCAGGAGCAGACCATGATCGGGATGCTCCTGGTGGAAGGCGGTCATCATCTCTTCGAAGGAACGCTTGTTGTTGGAAACCTTAGCCGCGGGCGGGAAGGAGTAAGACACGCCCATTGCGGCCAGGTGCTCCTCGAGTTCGGCCACGAGGATGTCGCGCAGGGACATGGTGGTTGCGCCGATCTCGGTTCGGACTACCTTGAAACGCCCGCTGATCTTGCCCGCGGCGCTGGCCACGCTCTTGTCGTTCAGGTGTGTTGCGAGATCGCCGTTTTCAGCCAGAGCAGAGATCACGGACATGAGGTGCGATTTACCGGTGCCATAGTTGCCCACGACCAGCAGCCCCTTGTTGTCCATGGGCTGGTCGAACTGAAACTGGGGAACGACCAAGCTGACCAACTTCTCGGCCATTTCCTCGGAGATGACGTAGGTCTGGACAAGCTGCCGGGCAGCAGCGGCCTCATCGGCGTCCCGTAGCTGTACCACGGACTCGATGGGCTCGAATTGGATCAGGTCTCCGTATTTCATCGCGTCTGTCCTCCTGCGCTTTCGTTCCTTGTCTTCATGCAACGGCCTCCGGGTTCACTACTAGGAAATCTCGTAAGGGATATCTTTTGTATTCGGGGTGGCCCGGCGTCGCATAGACCATGTGCTCGCCGTCGATGGAGCCGCTCCAGGCCGCAACCACCGTTTTGTTCCGGGAGAGCCCCTGCAGGAGCCGCAAGGGGTCCTGCTTAAGCGAGACATCGAAGAGGACCTCGACGTTGTCCAGAAGAACCACATCGGCTGCGGATGCGCCCACGATCTCCGCGAGGAGGCGGGGTAACTGCAAGGCCCGCTGGCGCTCGGTGAGGTCGAGCATGCGCCGGGAAAGTTCGAGATTGACGTTGACCAGCGGAGCCATCGTGCGCTCATGAACATCCTGGAGCGCGGCGGTCTTGCCCGAACCGGCTGGGGCGACCAGCATGACAAGCCGGTGGTACAGCTCGGCAGCCTGGCCAATTCTCTTTATGACTCTATCGGCGAGTGGTTCCGCCATTATCGATCTCCTCCTGAACCGCGCTCGTTTGCTCGCGTTTCCTCAAGTCAGTGGTCAATGGCTCCTTTTCTGAAACGCCAGTGCCGGCCGATTTTCTGGGAGGGGATCTTACCTTCCCGAACGAGATTGTAGAGCGTCAACTTCGGTATTTTCAGGTAGGCGGCCAACTCTTCGATGGTCAGTACGTCACCTGGTTTTTCATCCATCAAGCGCACCTCTCTAGTCTCAAGGCAAAGTTCGACCAAGCATGCCTCATATCAAGCACATAATTTACATTTATTGACAGTTGCTGTCAAGCGCTTTTGGAATCGCAGAGGGGAAAATCAACGCCAGATTCCGCCGGTTAGCTCCTTTAATCTCCCAGTCCAGCGATCCCCCACCACATAGAGCTAAGCCGGAAGAACGGCTCCGTTGACCTGGACAGGGACCAGGACGCGGTGGTAAAGGCAGGGACCGCCGGGGTGGAACCCTTCCAGCCGGTCGATGGCCGGAAGGCGGTTTTCGGGATCGTCGAAGGTGAAAAGCTCCCCGTACACGGGGCCCCAGGGTGCGCCTGCGCCCTTCTTCGGGAGCCGGTCGGGGTTGGCCTCGGGATTGGGCATGTGAGCCGCCGTGTGCGTGGAAGAGCGAGTAAGAGGGGAGTAAGCTTATTCCCTTTTTGTGAATTGTTGATTTACCCCACCTGCACTATTGCCTCCATGGCTTTCTGGTGGTCCTGCTCGGCATAGACCTCGGTGATGGCTGAGGAGCGATGGCCCAATATGATTCGGGCGGTTTCCAGGCCGAACTCCTTCCGCAGGAAGGTCGCCGCATTGTGGCGCAACTGATGCGGGTGCCAGTGCTGCGGCGGCTTCCAGGTCTTAAATTCTTCATCCGTCATTCCCTCTGGCCGAAACGCCTTCTTAACGGCCTTGGCGATGGAATGACCATATCCCGTCGTGGTATAGTGCTCCCCGGCCTGCCGACGGGGTCTATCCTTGACATGGGTGCCCGGCCCATTGCCCTGATGCAGCGGGGTCTTGCGGTTGATAAAATTCTCCTGTCGCCATTCGGCCATCGCCTCAGCCGGCGAGAAGCAATACGCCTCGGCCGGCCGCAAGAGAAACGGCCGCAGAAGGTCCTGGGCACGAGGGCCCAGGTAAATAGTCCTGGAAAAGCCGTGATGGGCCGTCTTGTGCTGGGCAGGG
>Ga0208824_1001314_pt1 | contig 22458 bp, 17 predicted proteins | sample AD_JPNTR3_MetaG_FD_184447 | JGI IMG/M metagenome (GOLD analysis project Ga0208824, IMG submission 184447) | Active sludge microbial communities of municipal wastewater-treating anaerobic digesters from Japan - AD_JPNTR3_MetaG (SPAdes) (version 2) | ecosystem: Engineered > Bioreactor > Anaerobic...
ATGGATAACGGTCGTGGGCGGGGCGCATCTGGTAAAGCGGCTGCTTGACATCCTGGTCTCCTCCTTTCTTCTCATCGCGCTGTCCCCCCTCTTCGTTCTCATCGCCCTTTCCATCAAGCTCACCGACAGAGGTCCGGTCCTCTACTGGCAGACACGGGTTGGCAAGTGGGGCCAGGAATTCTGGTTCCCCAAGTTCAGGTCCATGTGCGTGGATGCGGACAAGTTGCGGGAGAAAATCCTCGATCAGAGCCATCACAAGGACAGCATCACTTTCAAGATGAAACACGATCCCAGGATCACGCTGGTGGGACGCATCATCCGGAAGACCAGTATGGACGAGCTTCCCCAGCTCTGGAACGTGCTCAAGGGGGAGATGTCGCTGGTAGGCCCGCGTCCCCCTCTGCCCGAAGAGGTGGACCGCTACACCCTGGCCGACCGCCGGAGGCTCGATGTCAAACCGGGCCTCACCTGCATCTGGCAGGTGAGCGGCCGCGGGGACGTCCCCTTTGCCAAGCAGGTGGAGTACGACGTGCAGTACATTGAAAGTCAAAGCCTGCTGCTCGACCTCCGTCTGCTGCTCAAAACCGTCACCGCAGTCCTCACCGGCAGAGGGGCATATTAAATGAGTGTCATCCTGATCGCCACAGGTGAGGCTCCGGCCATGGCCGCGCTGAGAGACGATTACCCTACCCCCCTGCTTCCCCTGATGGACCGGCCCTTCATCCAGCACGTGGTGGAATATCTGGTCGCAGGAGGGGGAAAAGACTTCCATGTCGTGCTCTCACACCTTCCTCAGCGAATCGAGGAGCTGCTCGGTGACGGGAGCAGGTGGGGATGCCGTTTTCAGTACCACCTGCTGCGAGATGAGTCACGCCTTGCCGCAACTATCCGGACCATTTCACAGGACATGCCGGAGGAACCGTTCCTCCTGGCGGATGCGTCTGTTCTGTCCCGCATCGATCTCCACAGGCCGGATGAGAAGACCCTGGAAAAAGGACCGGTGCTCTACTGCATCAAGGCTGACGGACAGACACCGGAGGCGGCAGGCCCCTGGACCGGATGGGCATGGCTCACCCCGTCCGGGGTGGACGGGCTGGCCGAACCGTTGGAACGCAAGGGTGCCGGGCACCCGCACTTCTGCCCCTCGCCTGACGCCTGCACTGTGATCGACGTGCCCGACGCGGTCTCCATGGACTCCTATTCCGGGATTCTCGATGCCCACCGCCTGATGCTCGAAAAACGCTTGCCGGGGCTCCTGCTCACGGGCAACGAGGTGGAGGAGGGCATCTGGCTCTCCCGGAACGTCGTGATCCACCCCACGGCGCTCATCATTCCCCCGGTGTATGTTGCACCGAACTGCCGGATCGGCAAAGGGGTGCGGGTCGGACCCTATGCCGTGATCGGCCAGAACTGCGTGCTGGACGAACGATCCGTTATAGCCGGCTCCGTTGTTTTCCCGAATACCTATATAGGATATTCCCTGGAGGTGGTCGATGCGATCATCGACAGAAACCGCTTCATCAGCGAGCGCCACGGCTCCGATGTTATCATGACGGATAGCTTCATCCTCGGCGACATCCGGCACAAGCAGGTGAGAAAGTGGCTTTCCGGATTATTTTCCCGGTGTTTTGCCCTGGTGCTCCTCGTTCTGGCGGCACCCATCCTCCCTCTGACCCTGCTCTATGCTAAGAGTAGAGGCGCGATGAAGGGAGGGCCGGAAAAACAGGTGGTGAAGCTGCCTGCGGCATACAATCCCGCCCTCTGGAAAACCTACTCCCTGATCAGCCTCGCCCCGCCCCGAACGGGAGAAAAATCTCAAACGGTCCTCTCCCATTTCTTCCTTGAGTTTATCCCCGGACTGTTCAACGTTCTCAGGGGAGACCTCCAGATCATCGGGGTCAAGCCCTGCACGAGGGAAGAAATTCTGGCCCGGGGCAGAGACTGGCAGACCGTGTATCTCAAGTCAAAGGCCGGGCTTATCACCGAGAGCATCATCAACTTCGGGCCCGATCCAGACCCCGACGAGGTCTATTCTGCCGAGATGCTCTACTCCACCACATTCACCCGGTGGAAGGACCTGCAGCTCCTGGGCAGATACTTCCGGAATGTGTTCAGAGAGGCTTTCATCCGCAGTGATTCGAGGAAAAACTGCTGAAAATGGCATAACCTCCCATGAACGGCGAATTCACGGACATTGACGGCCGAAAGCCGCACAAACCCTTCGATCCCATTGGAACGGTGTTGATGCACTGGATGGAGATCGCTGTCTTCGGCAGTGTCCTGCTCGTTCTTTGTCTGCCCCTGGCCTTCCTGCTGAGCAAGCCTTACTACACGGTGCAGGGAAGAATCATGGTGGCCCCCGCTGTCAGCACCTTCATTATCCAGAGCGAAGAAACCCCTATTATCAGTTATTATAATGCCTATGTCCGCACCCACGTAAACAGGATACACCAGCGCGATGTGATCGAGAAGGCCCTGGAACGGCTCGAACCGGAGATTCAGTCGCTCTTCGTCCCGGAAGACACCTCCCTCTCCCTGGCGGCCTCACGGCTGCTGGAAAAGGTGGAGATCGATCACCTCACCGGCACGCACCTCATAACCCTCGAGATAACCGGCAAAAAACCCGATGGTCTGGCGCAGCTCATAAACAGCATCATCGATGTCTATATGAGTGAGATCCAGCAGGAAGTGGAATCAAAGGAATATCGCCGTCTCATGTATCTCAAGGACGAGAAGGAGAAGATCGAGGAAGAGATCATCGCACAGGCCAGGCTGTTTCAGGTGATCGGGAAAGAGGCCGGTACCTTCTCTTTTCGCAGCGAGGACAATGCTCACAACACCGAGTTCGAAATCCTGCAGGAACAATATGTCAAAGCGTGCAGCGATAGGATTCTGAAAAAAGGTGTGCTCGACTCGCTGGTGAGCGCCAGAAACTCCGGCAGCCAGCCCTCGCTGGACCCCCTGGCCCGCGAGTTCATGGCCCAGAACTCTTCTTCCGGCGCGATCCATGCCGCCATACAAAGGGAGATGCTGGAACTCTCATCCCTGCTGGCCGAGTATCCAGAGGCCCATCCCGGCAGGGTGAAGATTGAGGCAAAGATCGCCTCCCTGACCGATACGCTCAGCCGGCTCAAGGCATATGAAAAGGAAGAGACCTTGGGCATGATCTCGCAGAAGCGCGATCTGGAGATGGACGAGGCCATCCTCACCGCCAGGGCTCAGTACGAGGCCGCCCTGCAGGCCGAGGAGGAGATCCGCGCCAAACGTGACCAGGCGCTTTCCCGGCGGATCGCCGTCTCCCAGAAGATCATGAGCGGCAAGCAGATCGCAGACAAGATCGAGCACCTGCGTACACTCCTCAACAGAATCGATGAGAGAATCAGTGAGCTTACGCTCGAATCCAAGGCCCCCGGAAGGCTCCAGGTCGAGTCCCGGGCACGGATACCCGAAACCCCTGCAGGAAGCAACCTGAAGAAGATCCTGGCCGTCTCGTTCCTCCTGTCATACGGTCTCATCCTGATGATCTGTGTGGTTTACGACATTTTCGACAGGCGGGTCCGCGATCGCAAGGATATTCTCCACGGACTGGGCTCTCACCCGACCTGGCCCATTTCAAACTACCGGTTTACAGGCTCAGGCTTGGTGCCGTTCTCCCGGATCACTGCCGATGACACCACCAACGTGGCCGCCAAGGCGATCCAGAGTCTCTCCATACGTCTTGACAAGGAACGCAAGGAGAACAATGCACGGTGCGCGGTGTTCATGGGGGTAGACCGGAAATGCGGCAACACCGAGATCCTGCTCAACACCGCCCATGCCATCACGAAGCTGTGCAAGAACGTCGTGGTCATCGACGCCTGTTTCGATCACCCCGCCATCGGCAGCCACCTGGGCATCAACGGCGACCGGCCGGGAATCATGGATTTTCTCCTGGGCAAGGCGTCGATCAGAGAATGCATCGTGCACGACGACGAGCGCGGCCTGGACTTCATCCTTCCGGGCAGACCGCCCAGTCCGGACGACCTTGCCACCATGGATCTGTCCATCGTCCCCCATATGATCCGGGAGCTCAAGCAGAGATACGGATTCATCTTTATCGACTGTGCACCCATCCTGCTGAGCGACATCACGGAGTACTTCATCCTGCAGTCGGACATCACCGTGATGGTGATCCAGGGAGACAAGACCCTCTACGAAGACCTGTATATGGCCTCCAGCATCCTCTTCCGGCTACAGGTGCCGGCCATAGCCGCTGTTTTGAACTGGGGCGCCCCCAGGAATCTGAACAAGCTCCAGATCTGGGTCTCCCGCATCCTCTGGCCCGTGGAGAAATGGATCGCCCGAGTCTCCAGGAAAGAACTGAAGCAGGTGAAGTACTTCCTCGAAGAAGACCTTCCCCGGGAGCGGGCCCCCGATCTCGTGCCAACCGGCCACAGCAGATCGCCGTGACCGGGCATCTCCCTATGATTCCCACTGTCAAATGCATCTACCAATGGCATGAGTTCGCGGCAAGGCCCGGATCTCATCCCGCAGCAGGCTTCAGGGAATCGCGCCCGTCCTTGAGGCCTTTGAGAAGCAGACATCGAAGGAGAATCCGAATGCCCCGGGTTCCGGACATCGTCCTGTGCAACCGGGCGGTTTCCCGGTGTTTCCGGCAGGGGGGAGCCTTTCTCAGCGCATGAGCCCGCTCGTTCACATCGTCATGTTCGCCTGGATCCCGGTGGTGATCGGGCTCTTCTCGCGGTTGAAGCCGCGCCACGCGGTCATCGCATCCATTCTCATCGCCTGGCTCTTTCTCCCGAACGCCGAGTACTCCATCCCCGGATTCCCGAACTACAACAAGATGTCCGCCACCTGCCTGGGGATTCTCATGGCCGCGGCCATGTTCGACCTGGAGAACCTCTCGCGCTTCAGACTCCGGGCCCTGGACATCCCGCTCATCGTCTGGTGCCTCTGCCCCCTGGCGTCCTCCCTGGCCAACGGGTACGGCCTCTACGACGGGCTGTCCGGCGTGTTCCGGCAGACCGTGACCTGGGGCTTCCCCTACCTGATCGGCAGGGTGTACTTCAACAATCTGGAGGGCCTCAAGGAGCTGGCCTTAGGCATTTTCATCGGCGGAATGATCTACGTGCCTCTATGCCTCTACGAGAGCAGGATGAGCCCCCAGCTGCACTACCAGCTCTATGGCTTCTACCAGCACAGCTTTGCTCAGACCTACCGGTGGGGGGGCTGGCGGCCCATGGTCTTCATGTCTCACGGGCTCATGGTCGGGGCCTGGATGATGAGCGCGTCGCTCATCGGCGTCTGGCTGTATAAGGCAGGGGTACTGAAAAATTTTCGCGGCGTTCCGGCCAGCCTGATGCTCGTCCTCCTGCTGGCAACCACCGTGTGGTGCAAGTCCCTGGCGGCTATCGGTCTCATGCTGGCGGGAATGGGCATCCTGCTCCTGTCGAGCAGGTTCGGAAAACCCCTGTTCCTCATCCTCCTCGTGGCCGTCCCCCTCTTCTATATTCCGGCCCGGGCAACGGGCGCCTGGTCGGGAGAGGGCCTGATCTCCTTCATCGAGGAGCACATCAGCCAGCAACGGGCCGAATCCCTCGAATACCGGATGGGCAACGAGACGATCCTGGCCGAGAAGGCCATGCAACGACCAATATTCGGCTGGGGAACCTGGGGCAAGGCCCGGGTATACGACGAACAGGGCAGGGACATCTCCGTCACCGACGGGCTCTGGATCATCGCGCTGGGCAATCACGGCCTGGTGGGCCTGATGTCGCTGACCTTGAGCATCCTCATGCCCGTGTTCCTGCTGCTGCGAACCTGCCCCGCCCGATACTGGGCCCACCCGCGGATTGCACCGGTAGCCGTGCTTTCGGTGCTCCTGGGCCTGTATATGGTGGACAACCTGCTCAACGCCATGATCAACCCGGTCTTCATGCTCGCGGCAGGCGGAATAGCAGGCCTTACCCAGCTGAGCGCGCCCGTGGGAGAACCGCTCCCCGCAGCAGGGAAAACGCCGGCTGCGAGGCTTGCCTATGCCCCGAGGTTTTTGTGATGAATCTCTCTTTGTCACCAGCAGTCATCTCATTGAGTCCTGTGCCCGAAAAAGACGCGGGGGGCTGTATTCTCTCATGGTGAACCTATCGGCAAAACCGCCGGTGCCGTTTGTTCCCCGGCAAGAGGGGCCTCCTATTTCCCGGAGGATATGCCCATCTCATCCAGAAGTGCGCGGTACTTGGGCGCATCGGACAGCGGCTCGTCGAGATATTCGAGATGCCCCCACGATCCGTACCGCGTCTGTTGTGCGGATACCAGGACAAAGGCCATGAAGAGATCAATGTTCATTCCCTTCAGGGAAGAGAGCATCTCCCGGTATGCCCGGTACATCTCAGGGGTCTTTTGGGCGGCCCAGAGTGCCCCGAGGTATTCGGGCGCGGTTCCCGGGGGAGAAGGGACGAGGGATTGCCCGGCCTCGTAGGTTATGTACCTGACCCCAGCACGCGACGCGAGACTGGCGTGTGCTCTGAGAGCGGGGATCTCCACGACCCGCATGTGCTCGGATACGCATCTCATGACATCGAGCGCCGTGGCCTTGCTCCCCAGAGATTGAAGCGCCTCGTGACCCTTGGTTCCAAGGCCGAAATAGCCGGTGGTAGCAATGGCGTCCATGCCGGCGGGCCCAAGGAATTCGACGATCTCCTCCATGATCCGGGGGTTTGCCTGCTGGCCGGATGCGACCCGGACAATGCGGGCCTTTCCATCCCCGAACTCCTCATGCCAGAGGGCGAAGGCCTTTCCTGCCCTTGCCGCGTATTTCCGGGCATGCGACAGGGCGGGGTCCCCGTGGCTCTCAACCCAGGCATACTGGCTGAACATCCGGTTCCAGACCTCGTTGGAGTATTCGACATACACCTTACGCCCCGGGTGGAGCCTGTCTCTCACCAGACGGGCGAAACGCCTGACATAGTCCTCACTCGCCTGATGCGGGATGCAGAACCAGGGGTCGGCGCCGAGCAGGTTGCACAACTCGATCATGTGCTCGATAGCCACGCCCTGCCTGCCCGCCTGGGTGTGAGAGGAAGGAGTGGTCCTCCGGTCCCAGTCCTGCACGCAAGAGTCGTTGGTGCGCTGCCACTCCATGAACCGGATGACCTTGAAAGGCTCAAGCCTTTTCACGAAGGCGGGATTGAAGGTCTGCGATCCGCCTCCCTCATCGAACCCCGGCATGAGAACGCGGATATTCCTCACGTGGTTGCCCTTTTCCGAGCGGAGAACCTTCATGAGGATGCCGGCGGAAGTGGGCGTGACATCGAGCTCGATGCGGCCCGGCCTGCTGTTATGCACCAGTGCGTCGAGCGAAAATACGATCTCGCCCCGGCCGTCGTAGAGGCAGACATACCTGCCCGCGGGATAGCGGCCGTCGCCGGTCCTGCACATGAGCGCGGCCACGGCTTGCGGGGCCTCGGCCCCCTCGACCTCTACCGGCAGGCTCAGCGGATACCCGTCCGCATCCAGGGGAATGTGCTCCAGCATGCCCGTATCCCAGGGGTTCTTCCCTCCAGGGACGTCGCGGCAGTTCTGGGTGATCCAGGGCATGCTTGCCTTTGCCACGTCCACGAAGGGGAGCTCGCGGCTCCAGTAGGTGACCGCCGAGAGGTTCATGCCGATGGTGATCTCCCCCGGTTCGGGGCGGGCATAGGTCCCCGAACGGCCGGCCAGGAGAAAGAAGACGGCACCCAAGCACACGGCAATGAGGGCGAGCAGGGCGCGCTTCATACGCCCCTCCGTCCGTATCCGCCTCTTAGGCCATGGAGCATCGAATCATTGAGGATCATTGGTAAAATGTATACGGGAAAACCGAAACCCCCACAAGCGCTATCCGCTCAGAGGAAAACCCCTTCATGAGGACGGACACCCTCACAACGGTTCGGAAGGCGCTCTCATTCCTGGCCGACCTCATTGTCAGGCCCCAGGCCCATTCCTTGAAGCTCCAGAGCATCCGGGCGGCCCTGTGGACCGTCCTGGAAAAGGGCACGGGCCACCTGATCCGAATGGCCGGGAGCCTCATCCTCACGCGGATTCTCTTCCCAGAGGCATTCGGGCTCATGGCCGCGGCCCAGGTCATCCTCGTGATGATCCAGCTCGTCACTGATGTTGGCATCCGGATCTCTATCATCCAGAACCCGAAAGGCACACAGGAAGAATTTCTGGACACAGCGTGGGTCATCTCCGTCGTTCGGGGTGCGCTCCTTTCGCTCGCGCTTGCAGCCATGGCCTATCCCTTGTCTCTCTACTACGGGCAGCCCGAGATGACAGGGATTTTCCTGGTCCTGTCGCTGAGCCCTCTGCTCATGGGTATGGAAAACCCGGCGCTCACGCTGACCATCCGCAAATTCCGGGTGGAGAAAAAGGTCGCCTTGGAGCTCGGGTCGCAAGCCCTCGGTCTTGTCAGCTCGATCGCCCTGGCACTCATCCTCCGGTCGGTCTACGCCCTTGCCATCGGCAACGTGCTCGCGGTGCTCTACCGGCTGGCAGGCTCGTTCATCGCGGTGCCCTACCGGCCCAAGGTCAGATTCCACCGGGCATTCGGCCGCGAGATCCTGCGCTTCGGCTCTTTTATCTTTGTCAACTCCCTCATCTATTTCCTTGCCATGAACGCCGACATCCTCATGATCGGCAAGGTACTTCCCATGAAGGACCTGGGCATCTACAGCATCGGGCGCAACATCGGCATGCTAATCTGGATGGTGTGCCATCAGATATTTCTCCAGTCCTATCTGCCGGCGGTCAGCTCCGCACAGCACGACATCCCCCGGGTGGCGCGCATGTACGGCCGTTCCATCGCCCTGATGCTCGCCCTGACCATTCCGGCCTCCATGATGCTCGCCCTGTTTTCCCGGGACGTGATCGCGCTGCTCTATGATCCACGCTACGCAGATGCCTACATCTCCCTGTTCTGGTTCAGCCTCGGCGGGATCATGCTCGTGGTTGCGGCGATCAACAGCAACACCTTCCTGGCGCTCGGCAAGCCAAAGTACGAGACCCTCTCCATGGCGGCCGGGTTCCTGGCCGTCTGTCTACTGGTACCCGCGGGCGCGAGGCATTACGGCCTCACCGGGGCCGCTGCAGGCGTATTCGTCTCGGTGCTGGTCATTGTTGCAGTCGAGACCGTCTGCCTTTTTAGCGCCATCCGGTTCCCCCTCTCTCGGGTCCTCGCTCCCTGGAGCCGGATTGTTCTCACCTGCTCGGCCATATCGTGCCTGTACATCCTGCTTCATCCTGCTCTCAACGGTCTGGGGCCCTGGAATCTCCCCTTCATAGCCGTGATGCTGGTCCTTACGTTCGCAGTCTCAGGATGCACCTGGCTCATCCGTGAAAAGGCCGGATACCCGGCGGAGGTGTCCGAGCTGTGAGAAGACTCGTGCTGAGAGTGGCGATCGCTCTTCTGGCGCCTTTTTCGCGCGCCATGACACCCCTTGCATCCGGCATGGCCCGGATCTGGCACCGCGCGCGCCTGAAGGCATCTCTGACAGACGTGGATGTCAGCGTGCAGTGCGACGGCTGCGTCATCATCGGCGGCACGCGCGATATCCGGATCGGCAAAAGGTGCCGGCTGGGCAGGGACATCGAGCTCAGCACCGAGGGAGAGGGCCGTATCCGTCTGGGCGATGAGGTCAGAATCAACCGGGGATGCACCTTGGTCTCCTATACCGGGATCACCATCGGAGACTACACCATCATCGGCGAGTACGTGTCGATCCGTGACGCGAACCACGGAACAAACAAGGATGAGCCCATGCGCTATCAGGAGCATACCGCCTTTCCCATCCACATTGGCAGGGATGTATGGATCGGCCGCGGGTGCTGCATTCTGCCCGGGACCACCATCGGCGAGGGTTCCGTGATCGGGGCCAACAGCGTGGTGACATCTGACATCCCCCCCTACTCCATCGCAGCGGGATCGCCCGCACGGGTCGTGAAGAAGAGAAAATGAGCAGCCTATCCAAAAACATAAACGCAGACGGGAAGCTCACCATCGCTTATCTAGCGCCCGAGCTCCCGGCCCTGTCCGCGACCTTTGTATATCAGGAGATCCTGGAGCTCCAGCGAAACGGGGTGAGCGTAGTCCCCATCTCCGTGCACCTGCCCGGGTCGAGGGCGCAAGAGGACGAGGCGAAGGAGCTCGCCGGAAAAACCCGGTATCTCTACCGGCTCCCTTGGCGGACCCTTCTCGCCAATGCCCTGATGACTGCAATCACCAGACCGGCAAAGTTCATCGCCGCGATCTCCGTGCTGATCGGAGACATCTTTCGCGTGGGCGTCTTCAGCCGCACCGCTGCCGGGCTCGTGTTCCGTTTCCTTGTCGCCTCGACTGTGGCGCGCGTTCTTGTCAATACAGGCTGCAGGCACATCCACGCCCATTTCGCCCATGTCCCTGCCGACATCGCCATGTATGCATCCCTGCTCTCGGACGTGCCGTACAGCTTTACCGCCCATGCCAACGACATCTTCGTGCATGCCTGGCTTTTGGAGCACAAGGTGAGGAGGTCCGCCTTCACGGTGACCATCTCCGCGTTCAATCGCGAATATCTCGCATTGCAGGGCGCGCCGCCTGAAAAGATCCATGTGGTGCACTGCGGGGTGGACGCGAAGATGTTTGCCCCTCATAAGCCCCGGGAAATCCACCGGCCCGTCCGGCTCGGCTCGCTGGGACGGATGGTGGAGAAAAAGGGGTTCGACATCCTGATCCACGCATGCAGGATTCTGAAGGACTCAGGCACCCCATTCACCCTGGAGCTTGCAGGCGACGGACCCTTGATGCAGGATCTTCTCACTCTGACCCGTTCACTGGGATTGACCGGAGAGATCGGATTCATCGGCCCCCTCGCCCACGACAGGGTGCCGGGGTGGCTCGACGGGCTCGACATCTTTGTCCTTGCCTGCAGAAAAGACCGGGATGGCGATATGGACGGGATCCCCGTAGTGCTCATGGAGGCCATGCTCTCGGGCGTCCCTGTGGTGTCCACCCGGATTACGGGCATCCCCGAGCTCATCGAGGACAGGGTGAGCGGGTACCTTGCCAGCCCGGAAGATCCCTGGCACCTTGCATCGGTCATTGAAGAGGTCATTAGAAACGATCGCCTGCGCGAGCGGATCACCCGGCAGGCAGTGGAAAAGATCGAGGGAGAATTCGATCTTGCCCGCAATGTTCAAATGCTCGCCTCACTGTTCAAGGGGAACCAGCAATGAATGAGAAGTCTCCGAGATACATCATCATCTCACCGGTCCGCAACGAAGAACGCTACCTGCCGCTGGCAATCGAGAGCGTCCTGAGCCAGAGCATAGGCCCGCTCGAATACATCCTGGTGGACGACGGCTCCACCGACCGGACCGGAGAGATCATCCGTCAGGCGGCGCTCAAGGACCCCAGGATCCGGTATGTCAGGCGTGAGGACCGGGGCGAGAGAAGGGTGGGACCGGGCGTGGTCGAGGCCTTCTACGACGGATACCGGGCAATACGATCGAGCAGCTACGACTTCATCTGCAAGATGGATGGCGACCTCACCATCGGACCCCGGTACTTCGAGACCCTCTTCAAGAAATTCAGCCAGGACCCGTACCTCGGGGCTGCAAGCGGCAAGCTCTTCCTTAAGCTCGAAGGCGGAAGGCTCGTGGTGGAGCGCATCACGGACGAGAGCGTGCTCGGAGGCATGCTCTGCCTGACGAAACCGTGCTTCGAGGCCATCGGCGGCTTCGTGCCTCAGGTCATGTGGGACGGGATCACCTTTCACCGCTGCCGGATGGAAGGCTTCCGGACCAGGAGCTTCACGGATGCCGAGCTGATGATCACGGACCACCGGATCATGGGCTCCTCGCATAAAACCATCTTTCATGGAAGGGTAAGATGGGGATGGGGCCAGTACTTCATGGGCACCCACCCCTTGTACATGATGGCCGTGAGCGCCTACCGTATGATGGAACGACCCTTTATCATAGGCGGTATTCTGATCTTCTGCGGATATCTCAAGGGCTGGATCACGAAGACCGGGAGGTACGAACATCCCGGGTTCAGGGAGTCGCTTCGCGCCTGGCAGATGGAACGGCTCGGGCTGGGCAGAAGAAAAGAGATCATACCACCCCCGCTCCGCCGGGTATGACCACAATGAACAGCAATCATCCATCATGTGAAGCGCCGGAGAGGGATTCCGGCCTCGACCTCTCGATCGTCGTGGTGTCCTTCAACACCCGGGAGACGACGAGGATGTGTCTGAGAAAGATCCAGGAGTCCAATCCCTCCCTCTCATGGGAGATCATTGTCGTGGACAATGCTTCGGATGACGGCTCCGCCCGGATGGTGGAGCAGGAATTTCCCTGGGCCAGGCTCATCCGCCTTCCGGCGAACAGGGGGTTCGCGGGCGGAAACAACGTAGGTATCCGCGAGGCCTCGGGGCGTTATGTGCTGTTGCTGAATTCCGACGCCTTCATCGGGCCGGGAGTACTGGAATCAACCGTTGCCTTCATGGATGACCATCCCGAGACCGGGGTCCTGGGGTGCAAACTCACGAACCCTGACGGTTCGTTGCAGGCATCGGCCCGGATGCATCCGAGCCCCCTGAACAAACTCCTCGTGATGACCGGGCTGGCCGCCCGGCGTCCATCCTCACGGTTCTTCGGACGGGCGGACTTTTCCTGGTGGGACCATTCGCATCCCCTTGAGGTGGGGTGGGTCGTAGGGGCCTACTTCCTGATCCGCAGAGAGGTATTCAACGACACCGGGCCCCTCGATGAGCGGTACTTCCTCTATTTCGAGGAGATCGACTTCTGCAGGGCCGCACAGAAAGCCGGGTGGCGTGTGGTCTTCTACCCCCATGCACAGGTGGTCCACCTCGGAGGGCAGAGCGCCGTGCAGATGGGCGGCAGGGTATCCTCACAGGGAAGACAGATGGTTACACACCGGATCAGGAGTGAGCTCAGATACTACCGGAAATGGCACGGGCTGACATGGGTGATCCTCTCCGCACTCACTGAGATTCTCTGGAGGCTGCTGGTGCTTGCCCGGAATGCCCTGTCCGGGTCTGAAAGCGCGGGAGCGAAGAGGCGCGAGGCCCTCTCCTGCATCTGCATCATGGCTTCCATACTAGTCAGGGACCGGTTCGGCAGAGGAGAAAGGGCATGATCGGCCGCACCGGGAATCGCCGGTCTGCTCACGGCAAAACCCGCCTTCCGGGCGGGACTGATCTCCAGCGCATCAGCGTGGTAATCATCGGGCTCAACGTCCAGCAATGCCTGGACGAGTGCATTACATCGGTACTCGCCGCCGACTATCCGCAGGAATGCATCGAGATAATCTATGTGGACGGCGGGTCCATGGACAGGAGCATGGAGATAGCGAGGAGCTACGGCAGGGTTCGGATTATCGAGCTTCAGGACCCGCATCCGACCCCGGGCAGAGGCCGCAATGCGGGAATGGCTGCAGCGTCCTCCCCAATCATCCAGTTTCTGGATGCAGACACCCTGCTCGAGCCCGGATGGTTCCGCGCCGCGCTGCCCCATCTCCGGGGAAAGACGGCAGCCGTTGCGGGCAGGGTGCGTGAGCGATATCCCAACAAGAACTTCTACCACCTCATCGGCAACATGGAATGGGGCATATCCGCAGGCAAAAACGGGCACCTGTTCACCGAAGGCCCGGCAGGGGTATTCGGCGGTATGGTGCTCGTGCGCAAAGACGCGATCGAGCAGGCCGGGGGCTATGACGGGTCCCTCGTGGCCGGAGAGGACCCCGATCTCAGCTACCGGCTCCGCAGGCAGGGGTGGGTCATATACCGGACGACCGCGGACATGGCCGTGCACGACCTGAACATGACCACCTTCCGCCAGTATGCCAGGCGGGCGTTCCGCAGCGGCCACGCCTATGCCCAGATCGGACTGAGATACCGGCGGGAGCGCGAGCGTTTCTTCCTGAGGCCTCTGATCCGCATCTGCGTGAGCGCCCTGGCTCCTGCGGCCGTAATCACCCTGGGAGCCCTCCTGAAAAGGTACAGGCCGGCGGTTGCACTGGCAGGGCTGCTGGCGGGAAGGCCCTTCTTAAGGATATACCGCTTCATGGATTCTCCCCGGGATCTCCCCTCGGCGGCCCTGTACTGCGCGCACCTCGCTTTTGCAGTATATCCCCAGTTCCTCGGGGTGTTGAGGTATCTGCTCACCATTATCACCGGTGTTCCCCTGCAGAACCGGGGATACCAGGCCGGCGGGAACAGAGACAATGGCGGCCCGCGATCAGGCGGCTTCTGAAGAAGAGGAGGGAGAAGGCATGGCCGGAGCATACATTGTCCAGAAAAACCGAAAAGACGATCTGCACGAGACCGCCAGGCTGATCTCATCCGCACTCGCCTTTTCCGGGGAGCCGGTGAACCACTACTGCATCGCCGGGCACACCCTCCTTGGCCTGATAAGCCCGGACAAGCTCCGGAAAGGTATCATGCCGGTCTATCTGCCCCGGGAGAGGCTCTGGGCTCTCCTCATGGGTGAGCTCCACGAAAGCGACTGCCTCACCGAGTTCCGCAAGTCCAATCCGGACGTGGGAAGCGACCCGGCCGTGTTCGCCCGGCTGTTCAGGACAGGGGCTCTCAATACGGCGCTTCCCCGTCTCAGCGGGGCGTTCTTCGTTGTGCTCTACGACCCTAAGGATGATCTCCTGGTGGCTGCAAACGACCGATACGGCCTCTATCCCATGTACTGGGCGCATACCGGCAGGGGGTTTTGCCTTTCCAGCAGAGTCTTAGGCCCCGTCCTGGCAGGGATCGTGGACGGTGACTGGGACCTTGAGGGCATCGCACAGTTCCTTACAATCGACGATTATCTCGGAGAGACCGCCCCGGTGTCAGGGGTCAAGGCCTTTCCCCAGGCAACGGTCCTGACCAAACAGGCCGGTAAACTCTCGTTCCATACCTACTGGCACTATGACTTTACCCCGCACTCACAGACCGCTGACGGCAGGGAACTGGCCGAAGAGCTCGGACAGCGCTTCCTGGCGGCTGTGAAGCGGCAGGCGCTGAGACCCGGCCGGATCGGAGTGACGCTCAGCGGCGGTCTTGATTCACGGTCCCTTCTCGCCGCCGCATCCCGCCTGGGAATCGAGGTGCAGACCTTTACCTGGGGAGAAAGGGACTCCTTTGACCGGATCCTGGCTGGCAAGGTCTCCCGGCTCTACGGCACCCGCCACCACGACTGCGATTATGCTCATTATCTGATCTCCGATCGATTCGACGAGGGGATCAGAATGAGCGAGGGGCTGATCAACTACTTCGACTGCCACATGCTCTTCCACCTCCACATTCTGAAGGAACACGCAGACATCGTTCTCAACGGGTATGCAGGAGACCTGGTCCTCGGCGGATCGTATCTGCGCCGGGCATGGATGACTTCCGAGGGCCCCGCAGAGCTTGCCCGGAAACTCTTCCAGTGGAGAAACACCCTGCTGAGAGAAGGGGCTCTGAAAGATGCGATCCCGGACCTGGACCGCCTTGAAGAACACCGGTATCCTTCCCGTCTGTTTCACGCAGCGCTTTCCCGGATGGATGAGGGCCTCGCCCCGGCGGATATGACCGACCGGTTTTTCCTGGAGAACCGCGTGCGGAGATCCACCTCGATGGGCACGGTGATCATGCGTGAGGCGGTGGAGTCGGCGGCCTGCTTTTTCGACTATCACCTGATCGATCTCATCACCTCCATCCCCTTTTCTCTTCGCTATGGGCACCGGATATACCGCGACATGCTGAAAACATCCCTGCCCGAGTCTCTTAAGGTACGGTGGCAGAGGACTCTCCTGCCCGCCTATGCACCCTGCGAGCTGGACCTCCCCGCCAAGGCCTTCCTGAAGGGATGCGGGATCGTGGAGCAGACGTTCGGCTGGCACGGAATCGCCTCACGCCAGTCGCCCGTGAATTTCTCCTCATTGTTGCGTGGGATACTGCGTCCCTGGATGGACAGCATCATCTGCGAGCCCTGCCCGCTCAGTGAAGAGGTCCTGCTCCCCGATTTCTGCGAACGGACGTGGGAGCGGCACCTCTCGGGAGAAAACCTCACCCGCCTGCTCGGAGCCATAGCAGGCATTCGGGGTTTTGCCGCCCTCCTCTCCCGGGCCCGTGCAAGAGTTGTCGGGCCGCTTGCAGACCCGGTCGAGATCAGGCCCCGGGCATAGAAAATGGACAATCACCAGGGAAAGCCATACATCTTCAGGTGAGTTTTCTCAGGGAATGATAAAAGGAATGGGCCATCATCTTTCAATAGACCCTTTCCATGTCGCCATACGAGAGAAATCCCAGGAACCGGTCAGGATTCCATACCTTCAGGTTATTGCGGAACATGACGATAATAATCATGCATAACAGCCGCATAGCCAATTTTTTAAAAACATATGGTCATTAGATGATGATGCATCGGGAGGGAGTATCATGAAACAGTCACGCATGCTTGAATGCCGATCAATCAGTCTGTATCGGCGGCGGTCCGGAGGAAAAACAGTGCGTCAAGCACTCATTGGATCACTCTTCATATGCCTGATCGCCGGTCTTTTCCTGGTTTCACTCCCCTGCCCATCGACGGCTCAAGACTCCTACATCCAGTCACCCGTCCGTCCTTTCAGTCTGAAAATCGTGGATGAGGTCCAGACAAGCGGATCGGACCAGAGGGCTGCCGATTTTGAGGACAACTACCTTGCCGCCATGAGGCAATGGGGGAATCTGGATCTCACCGCTCCGTCGTTTACTCAGCTCACCTCTACGGTATCTCTTGACCCGTCGAAGATCAGTCTGGCGACCCAGTATGATACCCGGGTCTATTTCGTGGGCGACAACACCTCAAACCGCAATACCCTGGGTTTCAATACCGCCGGGGGAGGAATCACGGAAGGAAACCCCCGACTCATTTTCCCCAATGCATCAGAGTCAGACTTGGCCATCTCCATCCCGTTGCTGAACATACATATCCCCTTACGCACCTTGAATGAACCACTCTTGCCCGGAGACTTCGTGAATCTGGGAAGACTCCCTGCAGGCACGCAGCTTGACTTCTTTCTGATCGCAGACGGCGCCCGGGGAGGCAGAGACGTCTTTTCAACCCGGGCATCTGCAAACCCCGACGGGTTGAACCACGCCCTGGTATTCGCCCAGCCCGGCAGCCCTTACCTGTTCGTAGGATTCGAAGACCTGTACGGCGACGCCAACGGCAATTTCAAGGATCTGCTCTTTGCCGTGGATATCGGAATAGCCAACATCACCGCTCTGACCAACATGCCCGAGCCATCCACCCTCTTCATCTTGGGCTCGTTCGTCAGTCTGGTGATCTACCGGAAATACACACTCCTTGCCGAGCACCGGTCTGATATCACCTGATGAAGCTTTCTCTCAAGAACAAGATACTCCTCATCATCGGGATCGCAATCCTGGGAATTTTAGGAGCGACGGGTTTCTACACCTGGCGTTCATACGTCATGAATGCGCAGGAAAAACGACAGCAGGAGACGGTGCGCGCCCTGCTGGAGAAATCCAAGGGCCGCGAGGCCCTGGCGATCATCCGGGCCATGAAGGTATCCTCTGACGAGGAGAAATCTGACCAGTGGCTCTCTTTAGAGATCGAAGCCCTTGCACAGGTGTGCAATATCCGCCGGCTCCTTTACCTCTACAGCCAGCACCCCCTGGAGATCCTTGCCCACGAGCAGGCCTCGCTGCTGGTCGCACGGGCCCTTCTGCAGATGCAGAACATGGACCTGTTCAACCAGGTGCGGGATGCGTGGCGGTCCAGGGAGAAGAGTCCGGAACTCTGGCTTGCCCTGGATGCCGATGTGCTCATTGCCTTGGGCAGGCCTGACGAGGCACTCTCGCTTCTGGAATCGCGATCCTTCGAAGGAAAGGCGGACTGCATACGGCTCACCAGGATCGCTATCCTGCGGGCCAAGGAGGATCTCGGCGAGGCATGGGACATCCTTGAAGAGGCCTACCGGGCGGACCCGCACAACGCCGATGTCCGTTCATTCCGCGGCCAGGTTCTGGAACACCTGGGAAAGGCTTCCATGGCGCGGGTGGAGTATGTGGCTGCCCACCTGTGCGACCCTGCAAATCCCCTGCAGAGAGACCAGTTGGCCGAGTTTTACCGCAGGCATGGGCAGTATGCCCGTGCACTTGAGACATGGGCTGACGGCCTGAGCGACTCCCCCTTCGGTTATCCCTGGATCAAGTTCATGTTCTGGTCAAAGGTTGCCCATCCCTTCGAGAGTGAGGCGGCCAGGGGTGAGCCCCCGTCGGAAGATCTGAAGCCCCTCATTGTGTTCATGCGTTCATTGCCCGAGAAAAAATTCTGGGATGAGCGCTCCCTTCAGGACAATATCATGGTGCAGAAGCTTGCGGACAGCCGCCAGGAGGTTTTCTGGCTGAGGCTGCTCCAGGCCCTCGACGAAGGATCCGAGGCCAAGGCCCTGGACCTGCTGAGATCAAGCTCTTTCAAGGATATTTCGTTCCATCAGGGCATTGAACGCGCATTGCAGATCGCCCTGGTATACCGCAGGTGGGGGGTGTTCGTCGAGCCGGGGGCAGGCAAATCCGATTCTGCACAGGACAGCGGGTTCGAGCATCAGCTCTTCCGGCAGCTCGACGAACTGGTGCGGAAGGAGAACGCAGCTGCTTCACCTGGAATTACAGTAAGCCGGGAGCTTGACAATCTCTTGAAGAGCCGTGAGATCTTCAGCGCGATCTTCCTTGCCGGAGGATGGTGCGAGGCCGCATTGCGGCTCCACAGCCTCTCCGTCATACCCGATGATTTCCCTGACTGGCTGGCCTACGGACTTACACAGGCCCTGAGATACAACCGGGGGAACAAGGCGGCGCTTGATTTTGCCGGACGTCAGAAGTCGAGTCCTTCCCTGAATATGCTCATCGCAGAGATACTCCTGGCGGAAAACCGCGCACCCGAGGCCTCTGAAATCCTGGAACCTCTGGCGCGCCGTAATGACCCTATCGGATTCAGGGCGGCATGGATGTTGTGCCTCGCCCACCTTGACTGGAAGGAGTTTGAAAAATCGAAACAGATCGCGACGAGGAACCCCGCTCTTTCAAAGAGCATCGCCGGCAGGGAAATCCTCGCGAAGATCGCACTGAACACGGGCAACCACCAGGAGGCGGATCGCCTGTATTCCCTCCTGGAGAAGGATTCCCTCGAGGCCAAGGCCTATCTGGCCCGCAGGGCTTACGAGCGCAAGGACTGGGAGAAGGCGCGGAAACTGACGGAAGAGCTCATGCTCTATTTCCCCGACATGCTCGAGCTCAGGGAAAACATCGAGAAGATTTCCCGGGAAGAAGGCCGTGATCTTTCGTAATCTCTCCTTCCTGCTCTTCATGGGGGTCATGGCCGTCCATATCTGGGTGCGTGATACAAGCTGGATGACCTCCCCGGAGAATACGCTGCCGATCATTATAGCCCTTCCCCTCTTCGTCTGGCTGGGGTCGCCCTGGAAACTGAGGAGCACTCCACTTCCGCTGCCGCCGGGCGGCCTCATCACCGGCGCTTCAGGGTATATTCTCGGCCTTCTCCTGGATATCACTCTCCTCCTGGCCGCTGGATGGGTCTGTCTCCTGTGGGCATGGATATCATCCCGTATGGAGCAGGATACGCTCCCCCGCATCCGCCGTCTCATGGTGCTGCCTGTTCTGGCCTTCCCCTGGCTCAGTACCGAGGGCGACGCGGTGGGATGGTACTTTCGGATCACCGGGGCATGGGCGACTGCGGAGATCTTTTCTTCCATGGGCTTCAACGTGCTCCACGAGGGGACAAGAATCATAGTCCAGGGCCTTCCGGTAGGTGTGGGCGAGGCATGCTCGGGCATGAACGTTCTCCAGTCCATGCTCATCGCGGGTTCCGCCCTGGCATTCCTCTTTATTGGCAGGTACCGGAGCTACTGGTGGAACATCCCGGTCCTGGTGATCATTGCCTGGCTCGCCAACACCTCGAGGATCATTATCCTGTGCGCGGCCGCTCTGACCCTGGGCTCGGAGTTCGCCCTGGGGATATTCCATACCTGGGGCGGATGGATTGTGCTCGTCCTGATGCTCTTTCTCTCCTGGACCGTTTTCTCTGCCCAGGAATCATACCTGCGCAAGACCGCAACCCCTTCGTCTGCATGAAAAGACCTTCTCTCATCACGCTCCTCATCTGCGTCTACAGTATCCTGTGCTCGCTTGATCTCGCAGAGACCTGGCTGTCTTCTTCGAGCATTCCTGCGGGCGCGGCTGCCTTTGCCCTGTGGCTCTCGCCGGTGGCGATCTTCTGGTTCCGGCAGACAAAATCTCATCCTGAGGTCCCGGACAGACCGGTCCTGCTGGGCTTCGCCCTTCTTCTCTCCTTTTTCGGCGGGGTGGGATCACTGCATGTCCTGGGTCATACCGGGCTGGCGCTGGCAATAGGCTCCCTGCTGCCTCCTTCAGGAGCCCACCTTCTCTGGCTGGCCTCGTCCCTTGCGTGGATGCCTGCACTGGACTGGCTCGGCGGGAGGTTCTTTGTGGAATACACCACCATAGCCCGCATCCTCACGGTCTCTCTGGCGTCACTGTATCTCGCCCGTACCATCCAGCACTTCCCGCGGGGGAATTCATGAACTCATTTGCATACCGGCTCCTGTGGACAGGGCTCTGCATCGTGATCATCCTGGGGATCATCTTCGATATCTGCCGGCTTCCAGCCGAACGAAGCCGGATCCATGCCATACCTTTCACAGGCCTCGGCTTTGCCGGCGTGGATATCCCCCTGACCTCAAGCGAACTTTCCATCTACCGAAAGGCGGAGGTCATCAAGAGATACTACCGATTCGGCTCCGACGAGTTCGTGCTGATCGCAATTGACGGCGCCGGCAACAGACATGCGGTACACGACCCCATGTACTGCTTCCGGGGTGCGGGCTGGCAGATCAGAAATAAGACCTTAGTTCCCATCCAAGGGGGTGAGGCGTTGCTCCTGCAACTGGAGAAGGACAATATGATCAGGGAAACGGCATACTGGTTCTCCAACGGCAGGCAGCGCCACACCTCGGTGATGCGATACTGGCTTCAGGCGACCTTGAGGAGGATAACCCTGGGCCGCTCGGATAAGGAGCCTGTACTGATCATGCTCCAGTCTGTTGAAGACCACGCCCTGAATCTCAGCGAGGTGCTGGATCAGTTCGGGGTGCTGTTCGATATCTAGCGACCATATTGTTAAGAAAGAGAGAGTATATGCCTGCATCCGGAGCATTCCATTCATGAAGAGCGAACCCATCATCATCCTCGGCGTACCCATTGACCGTCTCACCATGGATCAGACGGTTGAACAGATCTTCCATCTCGTGGACTGTTATGCCCATGATGGCAGACCCAGGCTCGTCTGCACGGTGAACGCGGATTTCCTGGCGAACACCCTGAGCTGGAATTTGCGGAAGTCCTCCCATCCCGAGCTCCAGAAGATACTCCGGAGAGCGGATTTAACAACCGCCGATGGAATGCCCCTGGTATGGGCGAGCAGGCTCCTGGGACCGGCACTGAGCGAGCGGGTCACCGGAGCAGACCTCGTACCCTGTATCGCACGTGAGGCCGCCGTCAGAGGGAAATCCCTCTACCTTCTGGGCGGAAACCCCGGAGCGGCCGAGAAGGCTGCAGCCAGGCTCCAGCAGGCCAATCCGGGCCTGAAGATCGCCGGTTGGGACTCGCCCTTCGTCCATATCCAGGGGATGAGGCTCCCGGAGTCATATGAGGGCGACAGCGGAATCGTCGAGAAGATCAATGAGTCAGGGGCCGATATCCTGCTCATCGCATTCGGCAACCCCAAGCAGGAGATGTGGTTCGAGCGGAACAGAGACCGTTTGAAGGTGCCGGTGTCCATCGGGGTAGGAGGCACCTTTGATTTCATTGCCGGGTCTGTGTCCCGTGCACCGCTGTGGATGCAGAACGCGGGCATGGAATGGCTCTGGCGGTTATCCCGGGACCCGGCACGCCTGTGGAAGCGCTACCTCATCGACCTGCTTAAGATCGGCTCGCTCCTGTGGCCCTCGGTCTTTTTCCATCAGTACACCCGTATGACGACACCCCACGGCTACCTGAAAAAATGCAAAAACGAGATCGTCTCCAGGCACGGCAGCAGGGGGGCCCGCGAGTATCTCCATGTTGTCCTTCCCGGTATTCTCGATGCCGGATCCGCTGAACGGATACAGTCGCTCGTTCCCCGGAAGCCGGCGGCTCACCTCATCCTCGATTTCAGCGAGGTGGGGTTTACCGACTCCGCGGGGTTGGGAGTCATCCTGAATATCATCCTTCTCATGGATGCATCCGCTTTCGGGGTATTCTTTGTGGGACTGAGCAAGGGCATGAGAAAAAACCTGAGATACAATCGCCTGTACGACCTGGTGTCCCGCCGTGAATATCACACCCTGGACGATGCCCT
>Ga0208824_1001315_pt1 | contig 22447 bp, 19 predicted proteins | sample AD_JPNTR3_MetaG_FD_184447 | JGI IMG/M metagenome (GOLD analysis project Ga0208824, IMG submission 184447) | Active sludge microbial communities of municipal wastewater-treating anaerobic digesters from Japan - AD_JPNTR3_MetaG (SPAdes) (version 2) | ecosystem: Engineered > Bioreactor > Anaerobic...
GGAAGAAATAGAAAAACTCGGTAAGTGAAAAACATTTCTAATTGTACCCGTTTGCATTGAGCAAGTACCTCACGAAAATCAGAGGTACTTGCTTTTATTTTTTGTCAAATCGCATTGTAGTCACTTTGCCACCAAGGTGCTTACATACTACTAACAAAATAGTATCAAACTCCCTCTCACCGCAGCACATAGATTAATAATATCATAACAGAAAATATATTATATAGTTACTTCTATTATTTGTTTAGAAACATTTAAATGGTAGAATTACTATTAATTTTATGTATTGTACATTAACATAGAGGAATTCAAAGAAAAGATACTATATTGGCTAATTAGTTAGAAATACATTTGAAAACAGCAAATATATTTAAAAAAAGCAGGAATTTGGAATTTGAAATTTTTACAAATCGTTTGCTGGAACAACTTTACAAATCAATAAGATGTTTTTACATCTTCTGAGAGGGGAGGAACAAAGTATGAAAAAAGCCTTTACTACGTTAGCATTATTTTGTGTTTGTCTTAGTCTCTTTGCAACTGTAAAGATAGGTGCGCTCTTGCCACTCACAGGTGGTGTTTCGGCATTTGGCGATCTCGTTAAGAAAGGCATCGAGCTCGCCCATGATGAAAGGGGAACGGTACTTGGCGAGAAGATTGAGGTTGTCTATCTCGATACGAGAAGTGAGAAAACGGAAGCGGCAAACGGTGCTGCAAGACTCATAGACAAAGAAGGGGTCATCGCGATTGTTGGTGAGGTCATCAGTGGAAATTCACTTGCGGCAGGTGAGATCGTTGAGAAGAAGAAAGTACCGATGGTTAGTCCATCTTCCACAAGTCCATTGGTTACACAAGGCAAGAAATACGTTTCAAGGGTCTGTTTCATAGATCCTGTCCAAGGTATAGCTCTTGCTGAATTTGCTTCCAAGACACTTAAGGTAAAGAAAGTAACGGTCTTCACAGATGTTGAACAAGATTACAGTGTGGGGCTTTCAAATTATTTCATGGAAAGATTCAAGAAGTACGGTGGTCAAGTACTTCAAGTCCAATATAAATCGGGAGATCAAGAGTTCAGTGCACAATTATCACAGGCACTTTCGTACGGTAGCGAGGCCATAGTTGTTACGGGATATTACAACGAAATAGCACTCGTTGCTCAACAAGCTAAATCGCTTGGTTACAAAGGTTACATACTCACCGGTGACGGTGCGGATGCTCCAGAACTCATTCAAATAGGCGGACAAGCGGTAGAGGGGATATACTTTACAGCTCACTACCATCCGGATGCACAGATAACAACAGTTTCAAAGAAATTCGTCGATGCTTACACGAAGAAATTCGGTGTTAAACCATCCACATTTGCAGCGTTAGGTTACGATGCATACATGCTTCTTGTCGAAGCCATAGATAGAGCAAAATCAAAAGATCCAGAGAGGATTGCATCGGCAGTTAGAAGTATACAGAATTTCCAAGGTGCCACGGGCATCATTACGATCGATTCGAATGGCAATCCGAACAAAGACATAATAATAGAAGTAGTAAAGAACAAACAATTTGCCTTTGCAGCAGTAATTTCCGCTAATTCTCTTAAGTAATGTTTTATAACATTGGTAATTTGTGTGCTAAAAAGCGGGTGGCAACCACCCGCTTTTATTATGAACAAATATTCATTTGTTCTCCTGACTTTGCTCTTTCATCTTTTTGAATTCTTCATGTTCTTTCTTGAGCTCTCCTATGAGATCTTGCACTCTCCATTCTAGGTTCGTCGGTGTTGTACTTGCAAATATGAATTCCTTATCCGGAAATGCCTCTCTGATAACCTTTAGAAGTTTGGATATCTCTCCTTTTTCGAAATTGTGCATTATTAGGACTCCTTCTTCCATATTTTCCATCATTTCCACCTCCAGTCACTTGCTCTCTTCTTTCTGCTTCCTCTTAACATTAGCGAATAATATTGAATGATTTTGTGGTAAAATTATATCATATGAGATTGTGTGTCATCAATAAGTATTAATAAGTATTCTATTTCATAAGGTGGAGGTGAGTCGTATGAAGAGGATGTTTATAGTTTTCTCTTTTGTTCTGTTGCTACTTTTTGTGGTAAGTTGCACGACAACACCTGAGGCTTCAAAAGCAACTGTTTCAGTCGTCATAACGGAAGGATCAAGCGATGAACCAACGGTACAATCGAACGATGCAAATCTCATGTCGTATGGAACACTCAATGGTGACAGATTCGATGTCTGGGAGGATGCTGAAAAACTTGAAGTGCACATAAGTGGTTTTTCGTACATGGTTTCTACGGGACCTGGCGAAAGTGCGTGGGCAACACCAACAAAAACAGATAAGACTGTAGATCTCATGACTCTCTCATCAACGGACATCACTTGGCTGAATTTTGACGTTCCAAAAGGAACGGTCATAGTTGGTATTGCATTTCGAATCGATGAGGCAACGATAACTGTAGCTGGTGAGGAGAAGCCTTTAGAAATTCCGGGCGGAAGTAAGATCATCAGAGCTCAGAATTTGAACTGGGAAATAAGTCAAGAAAGTACGATCGAATTGCAAATTGATCTTACGAGGAGCGTTGTAGAATTTCTTGGTAAATATTATTTCATTCCTCAATTTGGCTGGCACTGGAGAGGTGGCCTCAGGAATCTTTGGGCCATTCATGGAGATGTGAAAGTGTTATCTGATACAGCTGAATCTACACCAACCGAACTACTCATCATTGCACTATATACAGGAGAGAGTACCGATACAACACCAACTATTGTGAAAACGATACCTGTAGCAAAGGAAGGGACATTTTACCTCGGTAAATACGATCCAGGTAAGTATACGGTTGTTCTGTGGGATGATCTTTCGTTTACAATCACCGGCGACAGTACAGAAATCACTTTCTCATTCTCTGCACGAGAGGCAACATATACAACATTTGATCATGGTAAAACAAGCGCAGAGACAAACTTGCATTTAACATATAGAAATTAAATCTATCCTGATAATCACTCTATAACCACTCCCCTCGTTGAAAATAGTGAGGGGAGTTTTTATTTTTTGTCTATAGATTGTATTTATTACAATAAAATATATGGTATAATAAATCACATTTTCAAATACTTTCTTGAATTCAAGATGTGAGGTGAGAGGATGCATGCTCTGATGAGCAGCATAGTGACTATTTCAACTTTTGTTATTTCCGCACTATACTTCTTCTCAATACGACCACGCATATTGAGGAAAAAAGATTTTGAGAAACTGAACTTCGATGAACTGCAGAAAGAGTACAATATCTCGGTGGTCATACCTGCAAGAAACGAAGAAGTAAACATCGGTAAGATACTCTCTGCCCTGTTGAACCAAAGTATCAAGGTCAAAGAGATAATCGTTGTCAACGATAATTCTTCGGATAAGACGGCTGAAATAGTTGAGCACTTTTCGAAGTTGGACAGTAGGGTGAGGCTGATCAACTTATTGCAAGAGCCTCCCGATGGTTGGATAGGTAAGTCCTGGGCCTTGTGGAATGGTGTGTTAAATTCTTCTGGTGATTTGTTGATATTATTCGATGCAGATGTTGAGCCGAGCAAGGAAGCTATAGGTGTGCTCTTGGACAAGTATAACAAATACGGTGGGATGATTTCCGTATGGCCTTATCAAAGATTTGAGCGATTCTACGAGCACCTTGCATTAGCTGCAAATCTTATGTCTGCCTATGGAAGTAAGAACTTTGGATTTTTGAATACAAAACCTGCAGGTGTGTTTGGTCCTGTGATAGTCACTTCTCGAAAAGACTATTTTGAGACAGGTGGCCACGAAGTGATAAAAGACAGTGTGCTCGATGATTTCAAAATCGGGCAACTTTATTTGAAGAAAGGAAAAAGTGTGACGAACTTCCTTGGTAAGGATGTGATAAAATTCAGGATGTATCCAAATGGCTTAGGTCAGTTATTTGAGGGATACACAAAGAATATGTCCTCTGGGGCTATGACCGGTGGCCTTTGGAATTTCGTAATATCGTTCGTTTGGATGGCAGGCATATATTCATCGATTTTCACTATGTTCGATTCACTATGGCGTTTTGGCATTTATCTTGCCTTTACGTTTGTTATATACATACTTTCAAAACCTATAGGAAACTATGCGTGGTACGATTACTTCCTTTATCCTGTACACTTTCTGTTCTTCCTTCTGGTATTTGTCGTATCAATCTTCAAAACTCTATTCTTAAGAAGGGTTTCTTGGAGAGGGAAGGCTATTCGTGTCTGAAAAAGAGTTGCTGTATGGAATCATAGCGATAGTGCTACAGTTCTTATCTGGCTCCATAATGTATTCGTACATCTTTGCGAGGATGCTGAGGATAGATCTAAGCAAAGTCAGAGATGGAAATCCAGGTTCTTCAAACCTATGGCGAGCTGCAGGTTGGAAATTTGGTGTTGTTGCATTGGCACTTGACTATCTTAAAGGTGTGTTTCCATTAGCAATTTTCATTGCTAACGGCCTTGTTACCGATAATTACTTAATATCCATCGCGGCACTTGCTGGCATCGCAGGTCATGCATTTTCTCCCATGCTCAAATTCAAGGGTGGAAAGGCGATAGCTACAACCTTCGGTGCTTGGAGTGTATTAACAAAATGGGAAGCCCCCATGCTTATGGGTACGATATTCACGATATTTTCCATCGTTAAACCGAAGACAAATCAGTACGAAGATGCTGTAAGGTACATCCTCGGTTTAATGGCACTCCTTGTTTATGTAATTGTAAAATCGATATACATAAAAGATGGATACCTGTTGTTACTCTATGCTGGAAACTTTACAATAGCCTTATATAAACACAAAGAAGATTTGAAAAGGGCGTACGTTAGAACTCCGGCTGTTTCAAGCAATTCAGATAATGTGGATAACAATGAACATGACAATTAATAGAGGTGGAGATAAGGTGAGCATATGAATAGAAAATTCAATTCACAAGATAATGTTTCACACAACAAAGCAATGAAGACGCTTGTAATTGTTCTTGTCGCTTTACTTTCCATAATCTCTTTTGCGCAAGGTAATCAAGGTAGTCAAGGCAATCAAACCAATGTGAATGTCCAAAATTACGAATACTACAAGGCTCAGTTGAAACAGTGGATCATTGCCGATGATTCAAAAGCACTAATGACACTTGCCACACAACTTGAGAAAATATTCGGTTCTGAGCAAAAGGTCGATAAATCAAATATCAAACACGCTGAGCTCTTGGCTGAAGTGTACTTTGAACTTTCAAATAGACAATCGGCAGTTGAAAAGAAGAAGTCTTATTGCGAGTTGTCTTTGAACATAGCTAAAAAGATAATCACCGTAGATGATGAAGATGGATACGGATATTACTTTGCAGCGATGTCAACTGCTACGCTTATCAACTATGTCAACGTCTTTGAGAAATTATCCCTACTCAACGAGTTCGACGGATACATGACGAAAGCCATAGCATACCTCGATGATAGAGTCTACAAAGGGCTTGCATACCTTGGCTTTGGTATCAGATACATGACTCCGCCTTGGCCACTCAATAACTTGGATAAGGCGTTTGATTACATCACAAAAGCGGTAGAACTCGTTCCAGAATACTCTGGTGGATATCTGCAACTTGGATATTTGTATGAAAAAAGGGGTGATAAAGACAAGGCAAAGGAAATGTTCGAAAAGGTACTGAGTATGGATTCACCGAAAGAATTCGCCAAAGCCCACAAAGAAAACGTCACTTTAGCCAAAGAAAAACTCTCCAAAATGAAATGAAAAACAGTACTGTACCTCTAATGACAATGCACGGCTGTTGTAAGTTCTTTGTTGATTTACATCAATTAGGTAAAGGAGGATTTGCCCATGATAAAAAACCAATGGTACATTGTTTTATCAAGCAAAGAAGTGAGAGAAGAACCAGTAGGTGTAACAAGATTTGGAGAAAAATTGGCTTTCTGGAGGGATACTAAGGGTGTCGTACATTGTATCTCCGATGTATGCTGCCATAGGGGAGCAAGCATATCGCACGGAAAGGTGAAGAACGATTTCATCATGTGCCCGTTCCACGGTTTTGAGTACGATTCTTCTGGCAGAGTACAACTTATTCCAGCAAATGGTCAGGTCTCTCCCATTCCAAAAAATTTTGCAGTAAAGCCTTACAAAACGCATGAATTAGCGAATTTCATATGGGTTTGGTACGGTGATGGTGAGCCTACGTACGAACCGAAGTACTTCGATGATATAGATGATTCTTTAAGCTATCAAGAATTCCAAGAAACGTGGAACGTACATTATTCGAGGGCGATAGAGAACCAACTCGACCCTGTGCACGTACCATTCGTTCATTACAACACGATCGGTAAAGGAAACAAGACCGTAGTCGATGGACCTGTTGTGAAGTGGCAAAACGATACGATGTTCTATTTCTATGTTTTCAACAGATTAGACGACGGTACACCCGCAAAGAAGGCAGAGGAGATAGACCCAAGCAAGAAAGGCAGTGTCTACCTTGAATTCAAAATCCCAAACATGTGGGAAAACCACATAATGGATAAAATGCGCGTTACAGCAGCATTTGCACCTATCGATGACGAACATACCATGATTTATCTGAGGTACTACGTAGGGCTCACTAAGGCAAGATTCTTGAATAAAACAATCGCTGTGCTCGGTATGCCATTCAATAGGAAGGTACTTCACCAAGACAAAGCGGTTGTCGAAACTCAAATTCCGAAAAAGAGCGAACTTACTATGAGCGAGAATCTGATACCGGGAGATGCACCGATCTTCGAATACAGAAAGAAGAGAAACGAACTCAAAAAAGCTAACGAAAAACCAAGTAATAAAGCCAAACAAGAAAACCAAGAATAATGGTGAGATAATCGACAAGGCTTACAATGCATAACGGAAAATGATTTAAAAATTGATGTCATCAAAACGTCCAATAGAATGAATGCTATAAAATCGAAATTCAAGGCCAGCTGAGAAAACAGTAGCTGGCTTTTATTTTGTATACACTGTACCCTGCACACACTTCTTCTCTTTGCCTAGTTCCCTTTGCCCATTGCCAAATACCAACCCAAACCCAAAGTTCAACGAAGCGAAACATAAATGACAACACCACATATGAAATCGGTGGTATAGTTATATAGTGTTATAGTTATATATAACACAGAAGCACATGAGGAAAGATTGACTTGCTCAATTGCTGTATAGCACGCAAAAAGTGATAAATGGCGAACAATAAATAATAAACGATACTTGATACTTGGAGGTGGGCGAATGAGGGAGTATGGAAAGGCTTTCGTATATGTGGCGTTGGTTATTTTGTTGGGGTTAGTTGGATTTTTTATTCCTTCTGTACCAACGAAGATTCTCATTGTGTTTGTCTCATTGATTTTGACAGGTTACTTTTTCAAGTTCTACACATCTAAGATGGTAGGTTTTGTGTTGATTTCGATCTTCTTGTTTTTGGTGCCCGTAAGTAGCATTCAACTTGTGGGTGGCTTCTTGCACGGCTCAACCCCATTTGTTAATATGCCAAGTTATTTTAATTATTGGGGCAGTACACTCAATGATTTCTCCGATGTGGAGAAAAACAAGTACGAAGCAGACACGTCCATGAAGAGTGGACAGAAGATTATCATAGACGTTAGTGGTGGTGTGGAGGTGCATTTTGTCTCAGGTGATGAAATTGCTTACTACCACGGTCTCGATGCAAAGATGAATGGCAGTACGGTAACTATATCTGGCGGGAAGAAGAACGCATCTTACGTAATCGAAATTGGTACCGAACCTTTGGAGGTATTGAGGATTACTTCGGTTGCTGCAAAGGTTTTGGGAGATGCTACGATAAGTGAATTGGATATCTCCAGTACAGCGATAAGTGTCGACTGCTCGCTTGATTCTGATTACATCATCTTAAACGGTACAGGAATAGCGATGGATGGTACTGTAAAGTCTCGCAATGTAGAGATAGATGGTACTGGTATTTCTTTCACTGCAGATGGCGAGATCGAAGAACTTGTGATTGACGGTACAGGTATTTCCATGGATACAACGTTGACCAATTGTTCGAATGTCAATATCAACGCTACGGGAGTAGATGGTACGTTGGAATATCTCGGCGGTAGTGATTTATACGTTGAAGTTGATGGAACAGGTGGCAATCTGACTGTGAGAAATCGTTCGGGCAACGATGTTTTCATTAACAGTTCGGGTGTAAAGGTGCACAGAGAGGATGCGGGTAGCAATGGATGATAAGGGTAATAATGAAAGGCGAAGGCCTAAGTTCAAGAAGGTGGATAAACACAGCGGGATTCCAGCGTACGTGCAAGTGATGAATCAAGTGAAGACAGAGGTCATACTTGGTAGGCTTGTGCCCGGTGACCAATTGCCACCGGTGAGGGAACTCGAAACGATGTTCGATGTGAACGTGAACACGATACTCAAGGCGCTCGATAAGTTGAAGAGCGAGGGAGTACTCTCTTCTGAGCAAGGCGTTGGGTACTTCGTAACGAGCAACATTGCTATAGAGTCTTCCATTATTGATGAATTGGGAGAGTTTGTTAGGAAGATAAAGAATGTGGGGTTAGATTTGTATACAACTATTCTGCTCATCGAGGAGGTATGGAAAAATGAATAAGGCTTCATTTGGAGATTTTGAGTACAATCTTACTGCACTCAACGCATATTTAAGAAAGGAATTCGTCGAGAAGTTCAGGACACTCTTTATTTTCTTCGTGATAATGCTCTTTCCCGGCCTTGGACCAAAGATACTGGGCACGTTTTTCATCATAGTCTTCTCCATGGGCAGTGATATCAGAAGTAAGAAGTTGGATATGATGACGTTTCTGCCATTTTCAAAGGAGATGATATATTGGTATGAATTCATCTTCGTATTGCTACTCGTAGTGTTATCGTTCTTCATAGGTCTACCATTTGTTAATGGTACTTTACTCGAAGCGTTCAGTGATTTGCTTGGGGCTATCATCTTTGCTGCTGCTTATTACGGGCTTGTCATGATAGTCAGTATGCTAGGAATGGATCCAATCGGTGGTGCATTCCTCATACTGATATTAGATTCGATCTTCAGTTCGTTTGGTACCACACAATTAAGTGAATCGTTCAATCCGTACAAACTCATCAGCCCAATTGCACAAGAAAATCAATTGGCAGCTTTGATATTTGCGGTCATTTGTCTTTACATTGGTTCTGTAATGTTTTCAAAACGAGGTGGTGAGAAATGATGATGGCTGACACAATGGATGAATTAGCTCAAAAGTACGTAATTAGTGTAGAAGGTTTGAGCAAGAGATTTGGCGGTAAGCAGGTTCTAAGTAACATATCCTTTACTGTTGAGCAAGGAAGCATATTTGCACTCATCGGACCAAATGGTGCTGGCAAGACGACGACGATACGTTGCATAATGGATAGTATAGAAAACGATGGCGGAAAGATAGAACTCTTTGGTCAAAGCATAGATCCAGCGATTAAAAGAAACATTGCGGTAGTTTCGGAAGATAGAAGGGTGTTTAGGCACTTCACGGCACTTGATTATGAAGCTCTATGGTCTGCACTGTATCCCAAATGGGATAGCGATGTGTTCAAAGATTTCTTGGCCAAGTACAATTTTGACCTGAAACAACGCGTCGAGACATATTCCATAGGCATGAAAACGCTCTTTTTCGTTGCACTAGCAGTGTCAAGCCAAGCTGAACTACTCATATTGGATGAACCAACGCAGCATTTAGATCCGACAATTCGCTTCGATATCATGACAATGTTAAAGTCGTATGCAAAGGAAGGAAGAACGATACTCATCTCCTCGCACGAAATCTTTGAAATTGAAGAGTATGCAACACATTTTGCGATCATAAAGCAAGGAAAGGTGATATACACCGATTCGATAGACGATGCAAAGGAAAAGCATAGAATTATAAGCGAGGGAGATTTGATGTCAAGAGAGGGTGTTGTGGGAATTGTTGGAAACGAAGTCTTAATCAAAATTGAGAGTGCGGAGAGTGGTGGAAGGTACCCACGGTTGAACGAGATTGTCGTGGGCTATTTGACCGGAACTAAGAGATAATCAGCAGATAGAGGCAATGAATAATGAAAAAAGTGGCTCAAATGAGCCACTTTTTTTCAGATGTTTTCAAATTATCATGAATTATTGCAATTGTAGATTAAACTGGAAAGATCATTTCAGCGTGTTCAAATCGAGCTTTATTCCAGGTCCCATCGTTGGTGTAACGACAGCCTTCTTTATAAATATACCCTTTACACCAGCTGGCCTAAGTCCGACGATCTGCTCGTAAGCTGCCTTGATATTTTCCCTGAGCTTTTCTTGGTCGAACGATGCCTTTCCAACTGGGAAGTGAAGGTTACCCGTCTTATCCGTTCTGACTTCAACTTTACCCTTCTTGAATTCAGAGACTGCCGATGCAACGTCTTCCGTAACCGTTCCAGACTTCGGATTTGGCATCAAACCTCTCGGCCCTAATACTTTACCAAGCTTACCTATGACCTTCATCATATCTGGCGTTGCAATCGCAACATCGAAATCGAAGAACGCTTCGTTTGTAATCCTATCTACTAAGTCTTCTGCTCCAACGTAGTCTGCGCCTGCATTCTTTGCTTCGTCTGCCTTGTCGCCTTTTGCAAAGACCAATACTCTTACAGTCTTACCCGTTCCATTTGGAAGGGAGATGGTGCTTCTGATGTTCTGTTCACTCTTTCTGTAATCGATATTTGTCTTTATGTGAAATTCCACCGTTTCATCGAATTTTGCATTGGCAACCTTCTTCACCAATTCAACCGCTTCATCGAGCGTGTAAGCCTTTTCTGGATCTATCAGCTTTTTCAATTCGTTGTATCTCTTGGAGTGTTTAGGCATCTTCTAGCCTCCTCCTTCCACTTCAGTCTACTACTTCCAGACCCATGCTGCGTGCCGTTCCTTCAATTACCTTCATTGCACCCGCAAGGTCTGTAGCGTTGAGATCTGCCATTTTTAGTTCAGCGATTTCTTTAATCTGCTGCCTCGTCACTTTACCAGCGATCTTCTTCTTTGGCTCACTGGAACCAGAGTTGATCTTTGCTGCTCTCTTCAATAAGAAGCTTGCAGGAGGAGTTTTGGTGATAAACGTAAAGGACCTATCATCGAAAACCGTAACAACGACAGGGATAAGAAGCCCTGCCTTATCTGCCGTGACTGCGTTGAACTTCTTACAGAATTCCATCAAGTTGACTCCTCTTTGACCTAGTGCTGGTCCTACTGGAGGAGCTGGTGTTGCCTTTGCTGCTTCGAGCACAAGTCTTACTTGTGCAACTACCTTTTTAGACATAACAACTTACCTCCTTTGTGGTATTTGTCGGGCTCTTGCCCTCCCACTTTTCTCACATGCTTTTTCATTTATGAGAAAATAAACCTACATTTTCAATTCCGTTGTTTATACCTTTTCAACCTCACTTAAGTGCACTGAAACAGGCGTTTCCCTTCCAAATATTGTGACGTTGACTTTGAGTTCTTGCCTTTCTTCGTCAATTTCTCTTACAACTCCAACGAAACCTTCAAATGGTCCGGTGATAATCTTGACAGAATCTCCGACTTGGATTTCGAGTTCAACTTTCGTCACTTGCTGTTGCACTTGCGGTGTTTCTTCTATTCCAGCCATTCTCAATACGTAATGTACTTCTTTTGGTTTTAGTGGAATTGGCCTACCACCCGCTGAGACAAATCCCATGACAAATGGTGTGCCTCTCACAAAATCGTACGTGTGGTCGTTCATCACCATTTCCACGAATAGGTATCCTGGATACAACTTCCTTTTTCGTGTCTTCTGAACAATTATCTCTTTTCTCGTTGGAAAGTCAACTAAACTGATTCTACCAGAGCTTTTTGCAAATATCTTTCTACCTTCGGCCAATATCTGTCCAGCCTTCAGCGTTACACCCTTTCTTGTTGACGAAGAGTTGAATACGTCACCATGTACAACGTACACGTCCTCATCACCAAGCGGTGTCCTAACAATGACCTTCTTTACTTTATCATTTATTATTATTTTTCCATCTATATCACATATGTAATCTTCCGACGAAGCCAAAGCCGTACCTTGGAAAACACTCGTTCCTACCCGTAGTCCACTTACAGGCTTTGCCGTCTCCGGTATTACGTACGTTCTGGAGAACTTTCGGTCAGTCGTCTCTATCACAATTCTGCGTGAACTTATCACATCCGTAATCGTTCCCTCGCGCCTAACCTTTATAGCCGGTTCTTCCGCGAGCAAATCTCCCTTCTCCACATCCTTTGCATTAGTCACATGAATTTTTGCTTCGTGACTCACGATGTGCTTCTCAAGGGACTTACTAGAAGTGTCTATTACCGTCTCTTCCAACACAACAACATGAGAGACAAGGTTTTCATAACCTTGGGCCTGAATCTTCGCCTCAAGGTTTTCCTTAACCTTGTTTTCATACCCTGTGATGGTATGAATTATGAACCATTCTTTTTTCATCTTTTTGCCACCTCAGAATCTTTGGATCAATGCGCCCAAAGTACCGGAGAACAGAAGGTCAACAAGGAAGAGATAAACACTTGAAATTGCCAATATGATTAAAACAACTCCCGTAGATGCAAGGAGTTCTTGTCTGTTTGGCCAAGTTGTTTTTCTTGCTTCTGCCCTTATTTCAGCAAAGAACTTTTTGATTTTTTCCATATTTGATCTCCCCCGTTACAGCATTTGGTAACTATCTCATTTTGCATCGAACATTTCCATTTATCTTCCTGTAATGACAAAAAAATCATCAAATTCATACAAACAAACTTGGCAGGGGCGGCAGGACTTGAACCTGCAGCACCCGATTTTGGAGACCGGTGCTCTGCCAATTGAGCTACGCCCCTGCAAACAAAATAAAACCCATACAATTACAGTTCAGTTGTACCACATTGTGTTAATCATAGTCATCGAATACAAACAATTAGAATGTAAGGAATATAAAAAAGTTCGAAATCAGACCTTCGTTTCTGCGTGGAACGTATGTTTATTACATTTTGGACAGTACTTCTTAATTCTGAGCTTATCTTTCTTGCTCTTTTCTTTTGTCGTGTAGTAATTTCTGTTTCCACATTCTTCACACTTGAGCCCTACTTGAACTCTCATCTTCGTTCAGCCTCCTATAAAAAAATATTTGGTGGTGAGGGAAGGATTTGAACCTTCGAAGGCATTCTGCCAGCGGATTTACAGTCCGCCCCCTTTGGCCGCTCGGGCACCTCACCACACAATTTGGAGCCAACGGAGGGACTTGAACCCTCAACCTGCTGATTACAAATCAGCCGCTCTAGCCGACTGAGCTACGTTGGCTCACATATGCGAATGTTATTATAACCGATGTGAGGCCATTTGTCAACGTTTCATGTAATTTATTATTGTTACATTTTTTCACAGACCACAACAGGAACCAGCTTTTGGATTATTCACAATACCGTTGAATATGATACCATATAATGGCCATTTTTCAAGAGAGATTTTGACTTTCTACTCGTATATGATTTCCCACGTGAAGTCTGGTACCGCCTTCTTTAGCATTGCCGATACGCCACAGTATTTATCTTGAGAGAGTGAGACTGCCTTTTCCACTTGTTCTTTTGGTGGTTCTCCATTGAATTTCAATATGTATTTGAGATGGATTTTCGTGTACACTTTTGGATGTTCTTGCGATTGTTCATACTCGATTTCCATCCTGAATGTCTCCATCTTGTCTATGACTTTCATCTTCTTTAGTAGCGAGACTACATCCATGCCAGTGCATCCCATGAGAGCATAGAGCATGAGCTCCTTCGGTCTCACACCTGCATCCATCCCGCCAGATGCCGGATCAGCGTCTATTACCAAATCGTGTCCCGATACAGTCTTTGCATGAAAAAGCATCTTGGAATAATAATCCAACCGTGCTACAGACATACTCTTCACCCCTCATCTCATTTAATAACATTCAAAGTAGACAAAAAGAACACATAAAAGTTTTCACAGTAGCTAACCTTAAGAGACTAAAGAGATTATACAACAAAAGTCTGATATTTCGAACACCATTTCTCAATTCTTAGGCATAGTGATTTTTACCTCTTCAGAATAGACTTGATCTCCGTAGTTACTGACGCACTTAACCCTGTAGAAATAGGTAAACCCTGGTACCAATTCAGTGTCCTTGTACATCTCACTATTCGGTGATAAAGAAGCGACTTCCTTCCATTTCCCACTTGTTCCATCCTTTCGTTCCACCACATAGGCCTTTTCTTGAGTCGAATTATCCACCCAACTAACTTGAACGGAAGTCGAAGATATGGCAGTAACCTTCAACTTCGATGGTGCAGGAAGGACTGTAATAGTAATCACAGTGGAATCCACAAAATTTTCGCCGTTGTAATATCTTACGTAATAAGAATAAGTCTTATCAAACTCCGTAGTTTCATCTATATATCTTGTAGAATTTGCTGGCAGAGTGCCTAACTTTTGGAGCGTTCTTCCAACTCTTCGATAAACTTCTACCTTTTCTTCCCTCTGTGAGTTGTCAATCCAAATCAGCAAAACACTTGAACCAGTCGCTTCAGCCGTTAAATTGGTTGGAGGATTTAACGTATTCCCGGAAACCTCTTCAGAATAGCTTGAATAACCGTAGGAATTATACGCACGAATTCTGTAAGTGTAGAGAACTTCCGGTACAACAGTGTCAACGTACTCTCTAACATTCTCCTTAGTCGTGAAAATTGCTTCCCATGCCTTGTCACTCTTTCTTTCAATCACATATCCACTCTCAAAATTCGAATTGTCCCACCACTGCACTTTCAACTGCATCGGCGAAACTGGTGTAACCCAAACATTCGATGGCGCATTAAGCGTCTTAACATCGAAATTTGCAATTTCTTGCTCTTGACCATCGTTTGTCTTAACCACGACTTTGTAATAATAGATCATCTCCGGCAAGACTTTATCATCTATATAACCATCCGAAGTATTACTGAGCGCAACTACATCTTTCCAGTTCTCACCCTCGGCCTTTCTATAAACAACTACTTCTTTTGCATTCTTTATAAAATCGATATTCCAATTGAGTACGATACTTTTCGAAGATGTGGCTTGAATTGAAACCTTCGGTACAGTAGCACTTATCGTAACTGAAACTTGATTAGAATAATTCGACTCCGCATCTTTCGAAAATGCCTTGACGCGATAAAAATACTTCGTTGCGGACACTTGTTTATCGACATACTCAGTGACATTCTTACCCACAGTAGCAATCATTATCCAATTGCCGTTTTCTTCCCTTCTTTCGATCTTGAAACCTTCCTCGTTGTTCGAATTATCGACCCATTTAAGACTCACAACATTTCCAAGAGCAACTGCCGCTGAAAGCCCAGTAGGAGGATTCAAACTTATACCTTTAGATACCTGTTCGGCCTTAACAAAATTACTTGGACTGGTCATATCGACAACAAGCACCTTATCCTTTTCGAAATTGTACAAATATTTCTCGTACACATCAACTCGCACTGCTGGACTATCGGTCTTTAGAACACTAAACTTCGTAGGAAACGCTGGATTCCTGACATCAACTACGACAATTCCATTGCTTCCATCAGCAACGAAGGCATAATTACCATAAACGTAGACATCGTAAGCTGTTCCATCCGTGTCAAACGTAGCAACACTCTTGAACTTAGCCGGACTTGACACATCAAAAATCAACATCCCCTTATCTCCAACTGTGACATAAAGATAATTTTTAGAAACAAAAATGCTGTAAATATCAGATAAAACATCTATTTTAGCAATTTGCGAAGGATTTTCTAAATCACTCAAATCCAAAACATAGATTCCATCTCCATTGACCGCGACAAATCCCCTTTTCCCATCTATAAAAATATCGGACACTTTCGACTTAAATGAATTTCTGTAGACCAGAACCGGCTCATCTGGAATAGAGATATCAAATACCATCAATCCCTTATCCCTATCCACTGTAAAGAGGTGATTCTTTTCAAAAACAGCCCTCAAAACATATCCGCCAGTTCTCAAAGAGGAATTCAAAACAGGCTGAAGTGGATTTGAAACATCGTAGACGAGTAGTCCATTAGTGCCATTGGCAACGTACAAATACTTATTCCCAAAAGTTATCCCCTGTACATCCTGAAGCTTTATATTGCCAACGATAAGAGGATTAAACCCGTCGGATACGTCTATGACCTTTACTCCTTCGGTGCCTATTACGAACAAATATTTTCCAATCAACGCCTGATTGGAAAACGTCAATGCAAAAGAAAGCACTAAATTCAGTGCAATTAATATCTTCTTAAATATGTTCATACCAATTCTATCCTCCTTCTACTTACGCTCTACTTCTTAACCAAAATTTCGTTCGAATAGCTGGAAAAGGCCATAGTTGAAAATGCCCTCACCCTGTAATACACTTCCCCTGATAAAGGGCTGTCATCAACAAACTCCGTAACATCTTTCCCAACCGTTGCAACTCTTTGCCACGTACCACTTGCAACTCTTCTCTCTACTTCATATCCCTCTTCGTACGAAGAATTATCTTGCCAAGTCAACCTCACCTTCTGACCATCGACAACTTCACTTCTCAAACTACTCGGTGCGGCAAGTGGTGCTATTGTGGTTTCTAACGTCTCTATAACACTTGAATCTTTCAAAACCCTCACCCTATAGACATACTCAATCTCCGGCGCGACGTCTTTATCTAAGAACTCTCTATCGGTTCCAGTCAAATTTGCGACACGCACCCAAAAACCTTCTGAGCCCTTCCTTTCAACCCTGAATCCATCGGCTTGTCTATCATCTATCCAAAACCATTCAACTTTTACAGACGTTGAATCCTCACCGAAAACATTCAGCTTAGAAACCAACGTACCAAAATCAACAAAAACTTCTTTTGAATACTCCGACTCGAATATATCATACCTCACCTTAACTCTATAATAAAACTTCCCATTTTCTACATTTGGAATATGATCAACAAATCCCCTTGCATCAGACTTTAACTCCACCACCTTAACCCAACTTTGCCCTTCAACTTTCCTTTCTATAACATACGTCTTTGCAAGCTTAGAGTTATCCATCCAAGATAACATGACATTCAAACTTGGTAGAATCTGCGCCGAAAAGACATCAGGCGACCTCAAAATACACCCAGAGGCCTCATTCGAAAATCCAGAAGCATACCCATTTGCCAAAGCCCTTACCCGGTAGTAATAAACTTCGTCTGGTTGAACATCTGAATCAGTGAAATCCGTTTCATTTGCACCAGTCTTTCCCAAGGCAATCCAATTCGAGTTCTGAGTTCTCCTTTCGATCTCAAAACCAAGCTCTGCATCAGATGAATCTTTCCAAAGAAGTTTGAGCTGCGAGGGACGAACAACCTGACAAACCAAATCTCTTGGTGCAGCCATCAAACCAATTACACTCTCCGTGGAATATCTTGACTCGCCAAATTTACTGTATGCTTTAACTCGATAGTAGTAAGGGCTATCCGCTTCCAAAGGTTCATCATCTACAAAATTGCGAACATCACTCTTAACATTTCCAATCCTTTCCCAGTAACCGTTTGGTCCCTTTCGTTCAACCTTAAAACCTTCAGCTAACTTAAAATTTGACTTCCAACTAATCTTAGCTTTATTACCAGCCAATAACTCAGCTTTTACATCATAAGGTGGCTCTAAAATACTAATACTTGCCTCTTCAGAGTACTCTGAATTTCCAGTATTATTAAACGCCGCCACCCTGTATGCATACAAAACCTCCTCCGAAACCTTTGTATCCACATATTCACTACCATTTTTTGCAGTCCTATAAACCTCAGTCCATGCTCCTTCGTTTGTCTTTCTTTCGACAACGTATCCATTTTCAAACTGCGAATCGTCCGCCCAAGCAATTCTAATGGCAAGAGGCGAGACCAACTGAACAGAAAGGTTACTTGGGGCTCGCATAACAAAAATATCGTTCACTTGTAATTGCTGGGAATCGAAATTACCATTAAACGCGACGACTCTGTAGCTATAACCCTTTTCGCTCTCTGGAACGATATCGGAAAATTCAGTCTTATTATACCCTACCTTACCTACTTCAACCCATCCCGAAATACCATCATTTCTCCTTATCCTAAATCCTTCTTCAAGATTTGAATTATCTTTCCAGGCCAATTTTACAACCTTACCATTTACCACTACTCTCAACTCACTTGGAGCTTCCAAAACAACAACCGTTGCTTCATTCGAATAATCCGAGAAAGCCGTTTCATTGAAAGCTCTAACTCTGTACACGTAAACACCCTCGTTCAACTTTCTCGCATCGATGAACGTTTTCTCATTCGCTTTCGTGCTTCCAACCTCTTTCCACTCACTTGAAAGTTGGTTCAAACCTTTCCATTCGACCCTAAAACCACTCTCAAACTTTGAAGTATCCCGCCAAGTTAAAGCAACCATTCCTTCGGCATCAACATTAGCGACCAAATCCTTCGGCCCGCTTGGAATACTCACACCTATCGTCTCAGAATAACTCGAATATCCATCCTTATTATACGCTCGTACCCTATACAAATATCCACTCTCTAACGCTACACCTTTATCAACATATTCCGTGACATTTACATCAGTGACCACAACCTTCGTCCACTCGTTATTATCAACACTCCTCTCAACGATAAATCCTTTTTCATTGTTGGAATTATCATGCCAAGAGAGCTTAACCTCACTTGAAGAAAGACCGACTACCTTCAATCCACGAGGTGGTAACATCGTTGAAATAACTACCTCTTCTGAATAAGTCGAATCACCAGCCGAGTTGTACGCCTTAACCCTATATCGATACAAAACATCAGGTTCCACACTCGCATCAACGTACTGAGTCACATCAGGACCAACGCTCGCAACACGTATCCAGATATCACCCTTGACACTCCGCTCTATTCTGACCCCATCTTCAAGGCTTGAATTATCCTGCCATGTTAACTTTATCTCACTTGATGAAATGGCTTCTGCTGTCAACCTCGTTGGCATTCGTGGTGGAATAGTTTTAAGAAGCTTAGTTGTCGCAGATTTATACAATTCAACAAATTTATCCCTATCAACATGCGTAGAAATGGTAACATAGTAAACCCCATTACTCTCGTATTCTTTCGTAACAACGTACCTTATTGCACCCTTCAGATAATCAACTATCGACTCGTTAAGCTCAACACCCATCAATTCACTATCAACATCCACCATAACCCTCGCTCTTGCTTTCTTGATAACTTCAAGCAAAGCCTTATAAATCGCCTTATTGTAAGTCTCAATTCTATCATTAGTAACCACGGCAGAACCATCCGCAACAAACTTCAGCTCATCGCCACTATATTCTCCACGAGGATACACCTTACCTGGGGCCCAATAAAAACTCTTCAAACCGCCGAGACTAACCTCGACCTTTGGGCTATACCCACTAACAACGCCGGTAACAATAGCCTCACCATTCTGAACTGTAATATACTTACTCTTCCCATCTCCAAGCTTAAAACTATCATTTGCAATCACCTTCAATACAACCGGAGCTGGCAAATTAACGTTAAGCGAGATAGTAACGAACTCATCAACCTCCACCAAATCAGGGCCGGAAAGACTAAGCTGAATGCTATTGACGAAAGGCCTGAATTTTTCAAGATTTATAGCTGAACTTGGCAAATCGGCAGCGAGTGAATCCAACATCACGATCTCACTTAGAACTGGGCAAAAAGAAGAAAGGCTATCCACCTTAGCGGTGTTGATATAGCTCAACTTCTTTTCAATTTCAGCTACCTTGCCATCAATACTGGCAAATACCTTTGAAATCCTGCTCATAACATCGGAACTTACATTCAACTTTCCAATCGTTGCCCTATATTTATCCATAATAGCCTTTGCGGTATAGACCATATTATTTTCAAGCAAAGCTTCCGCTGCTGTAGTAGCGATAACAACTTCGTATGACTGCTTCACAATCTCCTCTGCAACAATAGCTATAACCTTAACATAATATTGCTCGCCTTGCTTCTTCTTCTCAACGATCTTATAATCCAAATCCCTAAATTGTAATTCCGAAGTTGTCTTAACAGTTCGCTCAAGCAAAGTTGAATACAACTGATTTGCTACACCATTTTTACTGGCTGATTCCAAAACATCCTTCAAAATAGTCTGGACATCTATCTTCACACTTATCTGCTCAGAAATACGCCTCAACGCATCATTTTGCGCCTTATCTTGCGCAACCAACTCAGACTTATCAGTTCCTTCTCCGTATGCATATATATAACCGGGAGGAATTTGAATCTGATTGGAATCTCCGCTATTACCTAAAAAATCACAACTGGAAAGAACAAACAAAAGTACGAATAGAACAAAAAGCAATGATAACATTTTTACTACACTTTTAATAGTAAATGTTCTCATCCAACCACTCCACATTATGTTCTTTTACTCAACTCTAAATATTATATCACAAATGATGCTAAGATATGCTATAATGAAATTACTTTAACTCCAAAGCAATGAACAACAATTATAGGGGGGATTACATATGAGATGTAAGATTCTACGTTTAGTAACCTTTGTAATGTTATTAATACCTCTTTTGCTCCTTGCACAGCAACCACCAAAGGCGGTTAGTGAGTTCAGTGCTCAAGTTCTGCCTTCTTTAACTGAAGTCAAACTAACTTGGAAAGATAACTCAACAGATGAAGATGGATTTAGAATCCTAAGAAGTACCAACAACGTTACTTGGACTCAAATAGCTGTTCTACCAAGTAACACAATAACCTTCACAGATAAGGACTTACTACCAAAGACGAAGTATTACTACAGAATTCATGCATACAATGCCTACGGACGTTCTGATAACGTCTCACTCGAGGTCTTTACAGGATTTGCACCTGCACAGCCGTTGGATATAGGAGCAGCATTTGTGAGTGATGGGGTAAGGATTTCATGGAAAGATACGAGTGAATACGAAAGTGGTTACATAATAGAAAGAAAAATCGGAGAAGGTGGATGGCAAGAAATTATCAAGCTTCCTGAAAATAGCACAGAATTCATTGATAAAGACATTTCAAAAGGAGGGACATATTATTACAGAGTCTATGCGGTAAACGAGCTTGGGAAAAGTGCACCATCACCAATTGTAAGTATCCTTGTCGTTCAACCGAGGGAAAAGATTATCGTCGATAATGTAGCTAAAGCGAAGCGAAACATCATTTTGGCTGCGACAAACGGAGGGATAGCACTATATGACGTCTCTGAGCCATCTGCACCAAGTTTCTTAACACTCGTTGAGATGAAAAATGCACAGAGTGTATTCACATACAACAACTACGCATACGTAGCAGATGGAGAGAATGGCATAACAATCATAGATATAACAGACCCAGAAATTCCATTCAAAATAGGATCATTCGATACTCCAGGATTTGCTTACAGCACATATGTCAAAGACAACATAGCATACGTAGCAGACGGAGAAAAAGGATTAGTCATCTTAGACATTTCCAATCCACAAAAGCCGACACAACTCTTCATCTTTGACACGCCAGGATTAGCTTGCGGGATATACGTTAAAGACAAATATGCATACATAGCAGATGAGAAGAATGGATTGGTCATACTTGACATATCCAGTCCACAAAAGCCGATGCAAGTAGGGATGATAGACACGCCGGGATTGGCAAGGGGAATATACGTTGAAGACAAATATGCATACGTAGCAGATGGAGAGAAAGGGTTAGCGATAATAGATGTAAGTAATCCGGCAAAACCAGTGATAATTGCTCAGCCAGACACGAATGGTACAGCGTACAATGTAGCCATATACAACAAATATGCATTTATTGCGGATGGTAATGGAGGATTGGTTGTAATAGATGTAATTAATCCAACAAAGATAGTTCAAGTAGGTTGGTATGGGACATACGATGCACGGTCGGTGTGCGTACAAGGAGAGAATGTGTATATAGCAGATGGAAAGAATGGTTTGGTTGTTGTTAATGTAAACAAAATTGGGAAGCCTACTAAGAGCTCTACTGGAGACCTTTCTCAAGTAGGTAGTTATGATACTGCTGGAAATGCAAGCGGAGTTTATATACAAGGCAGCTACGCGTACGTGGCGGATGAGGGTAATGGCTTAGTAATCATAGACATTTCAAATCCAAAAAGTCCTACTCAAGTAGGCCGGTATGATACTGCTGGATATGCATATGGTGTTTGTGTACAAGGCAGTTATGCATACGTAGCGGATTGGGATTATGGCTTAGTAATCATAGACATTTCAAATCCAAAAAGTCCTACTCGAGTAGGTGGGTATGTTACTACTGGATATGCATATGACGTCTATACACAAGGAAACTATGCATACGTGGCGGATGGAGGCA
>Ga0208824_1001326_pt1 | contig 22255 bp, 20 predicted proteins | sample AD_JPNTR3_MetaG_FD_184447 | JGI IMG/M metagenome (GOLD analysis project Ga0208824, IMG submission 184447) | Active sludge microbial communities of municipal wastewater-treating anaerobic digesters from Japan - AD_JPNTR3_MetaG (SPAdes) (version 2) | ecosystem: Engineered > Bioreactor > Anaerobic...
TAACACTTTTTTGGAAATTTTTCAAAAAATTTTTTCAGGCGTTGTTTTTCTTTCGATACAAAGCTCTGACAGTACGTTTATTATCATATCATTTTTGCACGCTGCGGTCAATATAATGACGGGAAAAACCCTATGGATCAAAGCTGTATCTTCACAGAGCAAGAATACTTGATCCAAAGAATGATAACTAAATGTGCGAGGGTTTGACATTTTCGGCACGATATAGTATAATAGGTATACTCAATAACCAGCGAGGTGCGTTTCATGAAAAAAACCAGCGGCCTTTTGCGGCTCGTCATCATACTCTGCCTTGTAATGGGCGGACTTTCACTCATACTTCTGACCCTTTCCAGCATTCGTGAGAAGAACGAGACCTACATCACTATCGACACCGACACAGTGAAGCTGATCCAGCTCGATCCTCCCAAGAAGGGCGACCCGATCGCTATCGTGGACACCACCGTGGGGCAGTTCCGCATGGTGCTTTATCCGGAGCAGTCGCCCAAGGCTGTGGAGAACTTCATTGAGCTTGCTCAGAGCGGCTACTACGACGGCACCTACGTCTTCAATTCTGACAGCGGAGCCTACAGCGCCGCAGGTGCTCCCCAGAAAAACGGCAACCTTCCCCAGGGCTACGACCAGAGCCGTGAGCTGATACCCAGGGAGCTCAGCCAGGATCTTTGGCCTTTCAAGGGAGCCGTATGCGTGCTGAACACAACTATCGACCGCACCCTCAAGCAGAAGATCCTTGGCGGAGGCCAGTATTACAACGGCAGCCGTTTCGCCGTGATCAACACCATCGAGATGACCGACGAGATCAAGGAGGGGCTGCGCTCCGGCCAGGACACCGGCAATATCGTGGCTGAGGCCTTTATCGACCAGGGCGGCATACCAAACTTCGCCCAGCAGATGACCGTTATCGGCCAGACCTATGAGGGCATGGACGTGGTGGAGGCGCTTGCTTCCCTTGAAACTGAGAACAACGGCGTGTACAAGGTGCCCAAGGAGGACGTTAAGATCCTGACAGTTACGATCTCAGCCTATTCGGAAGAGGACTAAAACTGCTCATTCTTACTGCACTTTGAAGGAATATTTTCCGTTTTTGGTCTTTTGTTTACCCGATTATGACTAAAAATCTGCGGAAAGACTTTACAAAACAGTTTTTTTGGTGTATAATGAGTAGGTTAGGTCATAAGCTATCTTTATACCCTGACGAAAACCAACTAAAAATGTTCATCACCAAGGAGTGATATTATGATCAAAAAAGCAGCCGCTGCACTTATCTGCACTGTCGCTGCCGCTTCTCTGCTCACTTCATGCGGAGTAAAGGACGGCTCAGACAGCAGTTCATCAAGCAGCCAGGAGAGCGTTGCTCAGCAGGAGATCAAGCTGGATCGCTTCGCAGGCATCACTAAGCCTTCTATCGACCTGGAAAACAGCGCAGTCAAGAACTTCACCACACCCAAGAACGGTGATACTGTCATCATCATGAACATCAAGGGCTATGGCGAGGTCAAGATCAGACTTTTCCCCGAGTACGCTGCAAAGGGCGTTGAGAACTTCGTAGAGCTGGCTAAGAAGGGCTACTACGACGGCCTCACCTTCCACAGAGTCATCAGCGACTTCATGATCCAGGGCGGCGATCCCCTTGGCAACGGCACAGGCGGTGAGTCAGTATGGGGCGGATCCTTCGACGGAGGCACAGACCCTAACGTTATCCACGCTGCCGGCGCTGTGGCTTACGCAAACAGCGGCTCGACTGCTACTAATGGCAGCCAGTTCTATATAGTTACAGGTACACCCGTTTCTGAGGAGGACTTCGCCCTCTACGAGCAGTACGGATATACCTTCTCAGACGACGCTAAGGCTGTTTACACAACAGTCGGCGGAACTCCCCACCTTGACGGCGGCTACACTGTCTTCGGTCAGGTATATGACGGACTTGACGTGATCTTCGCAGCTCAGGACGTTGAGACTGACCAAATGGATAAGCCTGTAGACGACCTGATCATCGAATCAGTTAAGGTAAGCGAATATAACGGCGAAGAGCTGAAATGGTTCCTTCCCGATTATCAATGATCACACCCCCCTTTAGCCGGTCCTCGGCAAGACAAAAGAAAGAAGTCAGGAATACACAGATATACCCCCGTTCCTGAGATTTTAAGGAGAGAATTTGTTTGGATAAGTTTGTTATTAAGGGCGGAAGACGCCTTGAGGGTGAGGTAGTTATCAGCGGAGCCAAAAATGCAGCTGTCGCTATACTCCCCGCAGTGATCCTGTCAGACGAGCCTTGCGTCATCGAAAACGTTCCTTCCATTAGCGATGTTACCATAAGTCTTCGCATACTCGAAGAAATGGGCGCTGTTGTCACAAATATCGGCAAGGACGCCTATCGCATAGACCCTACTCCTATCAACAAATGCTGCGTTCCTTATGAGACTGCCAGAAAAATGCGTGCGTCCTATTACTTCCTGGGCGCTCTGCTGGGCAAGTTCAAAAAGGCCAGAGTTTCAATGCCCGGCGGATGTCCCCTGGGCGACCGCCCTATCGACCAGCACCTGAAGGCCTTTTCTGCTCTGGGAGCTAAGTACACTCTCAGTCAGGGCATGATCGACCTGAGCGCTGACGCACTCAAGGGCAGCCAGATCTTCTTCGATGTGGTGACTGTGGGCGCTACTATGAACGCTATGCTGGCAGCTGTCAAGGCTGACGGCCTTACCATTATCGAGAATGCCGCTAAGGAGCCCCATATCGTTGACCTTGCAAACTTCCTCAACTCTATGGGCGCTAACATCATGGGCGCCGGTACTGACGTTATCAAGATCCGTGGCGTTGAGCACCTTCACGGCACGAGTTACGCAGTTATCCCCGACCAGATCGAGGCCGGTACATTTATGATCGCTGCCGCCGCTACCAAGGGCGACGTGCTGATCAAGAACATCATCCCCAAGCACCTTGAATCTATCACCAAAAAGCTGGAAAAGATCGGCGTGAATATCGAGCAGTATGACGACAGCATGAGAGTCTGGGTGGACGGACCTCTGGTAAAGGCCAACGTCAAGACTACTCCTCACCCGGGATTTCCTACGGATATGCAGCCCCAGATCGCTACCCTGCTCACTCTTGCAGAGGGCACCAGCATCGTGACTGAGGGCGTGTGGGAGCAGCGCTTCCGCTATGTTGACGAGCTCAGACGCATGGGCGCTGACATCACCGTCAACGGCAAGGTGGCTCTCATCGAGGGCACAGGCAAGCTCATGGGAGCTCCCGTGAAGGCCTGCGACCTGCGTGCCGGTGCAGCCCTGATCATCGCCGGTCTTGCCGCCAGCGGCATCACCGAGATCGAGGACATCTTCCATATCGAGCGTGGCTATGACTGCATGGAGGGCAAGCTCAGAGCTCTGGGAGCTGACATCGAGAAGGTCAGCGTTCCCGATAAGGCTGACGCAAAGAACAAGGACACTAAAACTGCTGTATGACAAAGAGGACTGCATGACGCAGTCCTTTTTTTGTGGAGCCATATGCTATAAAAAGATTGACAATATATGAGCTCCGTGATATAATAATAATGTATATGCAGTTGCCTTTTTTGGGGGAGCCATATACAAAATCATATAGATAAAATGGAGATAATGAAATTGATCAAAACTGTTAACGGCCTTAGGATAAACTATGAGCAAAAGGGCCAGGGCGAGCTGGTGGTGCTCCTCCACGGCTGGGGAAGCAATATCAAGCTCTTCGCTAACCTTATAGACCTGCTCTCAAAAAAATACACCGTTGTGGCTATGGATATGCCCGGCTTCGGCGAAAGCCAGGAGCCTCCTCAGCCTTGGGACGTGGACGGCTATGCTGACTTCGTACTGGACTTCCTCAAGGACTACGACGATAAGGAGGTCACCTTCCTGGGACATTCCTTCGGCGGAAGAGTCACTATCAAGCTCAACAGCCGCACAGATCTGCCCTTCACCATAAAGAAGGTGATCCTTGTGGACAGCGCAGGCATCCTCCCTCCCAAAAGCAACAAGAAGTCCCTGCGCACCCGGTATTACAAGCTGGGGAAGGCAGTTCTTTCCACCAAGCTCATGCAGAAGATCGCCCCTGATGCGCTGGAGAACTTCCGCAAGAAAATGGGAAGCGCAGACTACGCCGCAGCCTCACCTATGATGAGACAGGTGCTGGTGAAGACCGTCAACGAGGACTTAGAGCCTCTCCTGCCCAATATCAAGTGCCCCACCCTTCTTGTCTGGGGCGTCAACGATACGGCTACGCCCCTTTCTGACGGCGAAAAAATGGAGAAGCTGATCCCGGACGCAGGCCTTGTAAAGCTGGAGAACGCCGGTCACTATTCCTTCCTGGAGCAGCAGTTCATTTTCAACAGGGTCATGAGCTCTTTCATGAAGCTGGACGACTAAAGGAGACTTTTGATGAGTATAATTATCTGGTGCATTTACACTGCCATTACGCTGGTCGCTGTGGTATTTCTGGGGCTGAGAGAGTTCCATATGCTTCAGCTCAACGGCTATAAGACCCCCGAGCATTCCTGGTGGATGAAGAAGAATTTCAAGCGGTATATCCCGCTGTGCATACTGCTGGTATTGCAGCTTGTGCTGATCTACACCGATCCCGTTATCTGGCGGCCGGAGAAGCACGTCTTCATACCCCTGCTCCATACACTGACACTGATCACTCTGGGGATCCTTTCGCTGTGCAACATCGGCATCGCCCTGAAAAACAAGCCCGGCAAGAAGTTCAAGAAGCCCTTCAAGTACACCCCAAGGGTGAAGCGTATGCTGGTGACCTTCTTCGTGCTGATCGCACTGATCATGGGTCTGGGACTGCTGACTTCGGAGTTCTCTTACGTCTATGAGGTGGGGGACGATGTCCGCCACAGGGAATTGCCCTTCCTGACCAACACTGCGCCCTTCATGATCACCGGAGCAGCCCTGTATCTGACACCTATCCTGGTGCCGCTGTCAAATCTGATCAACAAGCCCATTGAGACCTGCATAAACAACTGGTATATCAATGACGCCAAGAAGAAGCTGAAGTCCATGCCTGACCTGCATAAAGTGGGCATAACCGGCAGCTACGGAAAGACCTCCATGAAGTTCTACCTCAGCGAGCTCCTTTCCTCTCAGTATGAGACACTGAAAACTCCCGAGAGCTTCAACACTCCCATGGGAGTTACCATAACGATCCGCCGTGACCTTCGCCCCACTCACCAGTATTTCGTCTGCGAAATGGGAGCAAGGCGTGTGGGGGAGATCAAGGAGCTCTGCCAGATCGCCGACCCTCATGACGGTATCATCACCTCCGTGGGTCCTCAGCACCTGGAGACCTTCGGATCTATCGAGAACGTGGCCAAGACCAAGTTCGAGCTGGCTGACTATATCTCCGCTCTGGGCAAGGTCTATCTCAACTACGATAACGAGATCATCCGGGAGAAGTCCGCTGACTACCCCAAGGCTATCACCTACGGCGTTACCGAGGGAAGCGACTACCGGGGAAGCGATGTGACTGTTTCCGACAGGGGAACTGAGTTCACCGTCACCACTCCCGAGGGCGAGAGCTGCCGTTTCAGCACAAAGCTGCTGGGCGAGCACAGCGTGCAGAATTTGCTGGGCGCTATCGCTTACGCTCACGGAACAGGTATCCCTCTGGAGAAGCTGGTGCTGCCGGTAAGACGTATCGCTGCTGTTCCGCACAGGCTCCAGCTCCTTGAAAAGGGCAACGGACTGACCTTCATCGACGACGCTTACAACTCCAACCCCAGCGGCGCAAAGGCTGCTCTGGCGGTGCTGGAGCTCTTCGATGCCTGCCGCATACTGGTAACTCCCGGTATGGTGGAGCTGGGCGCTAAGCAGGAGGAGCTGAACTTCGAGTTCGGCAGGCAGGCGGCCAAGGCCTGCGACTACATCATCCTTGTGGGCAAGGAGCAGACAAAGCCTATCTACAACGGCATCAAGGACGCCGGCTTCGACATGGAGAAGGTCTTTGTTGAGGACGGCCTCAATGAGGCGCTGGCCAAGATCTCTGCCTGCCATTCCGACAAGAAAAAGATCGTCCTCCTGGAGAACGACCTTCCCGATAATTATTAAGTCCCCCTAAGCACAATAATGGGAAAGAGGAAATATGGAGAAAACAACGTAATATAGGCATTTCCAATATTTCCTCCAAGGGAATTTTACTGTGCTAAAGTGTGAGCCCAGGACGTATCAAACGAGCCGTTTTCCCCATAAATTCCTCTGAAACTCTCATAAATTCCTTTAAGGGAATTATTGAAATTCGGCTATTTTAAGCCATTTCTCCCATCTTTCCCTTTTACCGTATAGTGCTTGGGGAGCATAGTTCTTAAGACCATGAAAACAATTTATGCGCTGCACCACAGCTGCGCAAGTTTATAAAGGAGATATCATTATGAAGATCAATCTTGCAGTCCTCTTCGGAGGCAGAAGCGTAGAGCACGAGGTCTCAGTCATTTCCGCTGTTCAGGCTATGGCAAGCCTCAATAAGGATAAGTACAACATCATCCCCGTTTACATGACCAAGAAGAGCGAATTCTGGACAGGGGAGAAGCTCATGGACATCAACGCCTACAAGGACATCCCCGCTCTGCTGAAGGAGTGTACTGAGTGCGTTTTCGTAAGGAGCGAGGGCAAGGTGCAGCTCCTGAGACAGAAGATGAAGAAGTTCGGCTCAAATGTGCTCTCTGACATCGACATCGCCTTCCCGATCGTTCACGGAACTAATGTTGAGGACGGCGCTCTCCAGGGCTACCTCCAGACCCTCGACCTGCCTTACGTTGGCTGCGATGTGCTGGCCTCCGCTATCGGCATGGATAAGTACACCATGAAGATCATGCTCAAGGACGCAGGCTTCCCTGTGCTGGACGGCATAAGGATCTCCTCCTACGACCTCGACAAGCTGGAGAGCTTCGCTGACCAGGCGGAGCAGCGCTTCGGCTATCCTGTTATCGTAAAGCCCGTAAATCTGGGCTCAAGCGTTGGTATCTCAAAGGCCGGCGACCGTGCTTCCTTCATCAGCTCAGCTGAGGACGCCTTCCAGTTCGCTGACCGCATACTCATCGAGCCCTGTGTCGTTCAGCTCAAGGAGATCAACTGCTCTGTACTGGGCGACTCTGAGTCTGCTGAGGCCTCTGTCTGCGAGGAGCCTGTTCAGGCAAGCGATGACGACATCCTCTCCTTCGAGCAGAAGTACGTCGGCGGCGGCGGAAAGTCCGGCGGCAGCAAGGGCATGGCTACCCTGAAAAGAAAGATCCCTGCTGAGATAACCGCTGAGCAGGACGAGTTCATCAGAAAGACCGCTGTTGAGGCCTTCCGCTACCTTAACTGCAACGGCGTTGCCCGTATCGACTTCATGATCGACATGGCCACCGACAAGATCTACATCAACGAGTTCAACACGATCCCCGGATCCCTGGCATTCTACCTGTGGGAGCCTAAGGGCGTGAAGTATACTGCCCTTCTTGACCGCATGATCGAGCTTGCTCTCAAGCGCCACCGTCAGGCCGAGAAGATCAACTATTCCTTCGACACTAACCTTCTTGCAATGGGCGGCAGCTTCGGCGCAAAGGGCACCAAGAATTGAGGTCATCATGAGAAAGATCACAGCATTTATCCTGGCGGCGGCTATGCTTAGCCTGTGCGCCTGCGGACAGAACAATGACCAGGAGAGCTCTTCCTCTTCATCTGAGGCGAGCTCCTCTGAGGTGACTTCTGAGACTGAGGAAGCTACCGAGGAAGCTACCGAGGAAGTTACTGAAGAAGCGACCGAGGAGGAAACTGAGGACAATGGCGAAAACGCTCCCGAGGAGTACTTGCAGCCTGATGAGTCCCAGATGAGCGGCTCTGAGGAGAGCCCTGCGGAGACTACTGAGGCTCCCAAGCTCCCTGACAATGCACAGCAGCTTGTGGAGGCACAGCTTGAGACCTTCCGGGACAAGGACTTCAATAAGTGGAAGGAAGCCATAGGCTCAGCCTCCTTCGATACCTTCTGCGATATGATCAAAGATCAGGCTCCTGAGGACATGGATCCCGACTTCCCTATGACTCAGCTGAAAAGCGGATTTGACTTCATCGTTAGCACTATGCCCGAGGGCTTCGCTGACATAGACAGCTTCACCGGAAAAGTGAAGAACATCCAGCTCATCGACGCCGTAGATGACGAGCAGATCTACAGCTTCAGCATCGCCGATACGGATATGACCGGAGAATTCGGCGTTTACCACTACAATGGCAATGAGTTCATCGTTCTCAACAACGTATACGGCCCTGAGGGCTAAGACCTGACCAGCGGCGATGGGGGGGAAGAGCATGGACGAGAACGATAAGTATATCCCGGAGGAATGGAATGAACATCAGAGGAAAGTGGCTGAGATAAAAGCGGCTGCCGGTACCGACGCTGAGCCTGACCTGTACCGTGACGTGAAGCAGGACGGATACAACTTTGCAGGGATCTTCTGCATCGTTGCCGGCCTTGTGGCAATGTTCATTCTCGGAGCTATGGGCAGTAAGCATCTTGCACCGAAGATCTTCTTCGGAGGACTGTTCATCGGCTCAGTGCTCATGTTCATCGGCTACTTCATGCCCTATCATAACCTGTGCCGGCGTATGAGATACCTGAAAAAGCGCTGTACCGTCCAGGTGGTGGGCAGATGTGTCCGCACAGGAGAGATCCCCTACGGCATCGCAAGACAGGCACAGGTAATTATGCCCTTCTACCGCACTCCCGACGAAGAGGATAAGCACATCAACGAGGAGATGTACTACGACCCTGAGTACGTCATCCAGTTCCAAGGGCAGACCTATCACCTTTGCGAGCACAGATACCATTTGTTTGAGACAAAGCTTGACAGCGAGAGAACTCTCCTTATCGACCCAGATTCCCCTAAGGTCTTCTATGATGAGCGAAGATACCTGTCCGAGAGGAGCTTCGCCAAGGAACGCATGACCCAGGGGATCCCTTCGAGAGTCGTTTTCATCGTGATAACTGCCATTCTGGCTAAATTATTCATATTATAAAAAGGAGGTCCCCGAAATGACCGAAAAGGAAAAGCTACAGGCAGGCGAGCTCTACAAGGGCAATGACCGTGAGCTCATGGACGACCGTGCAGCCGCTAAGAAGCTGTGCATGGAGTTCAACGCAACAGTCTACAACGACTACCAGAAGAAGGCAAGGCTCCTTGACCGGCTCCTTGCGTTCAAGGGCGAGAATACCTGGATCGAGCCGGTGTTCTTCTGCGACTACGGCTACAACATCTTCATCGGCGATAACTTCTACTCAAACCACAACCTGGTGATCCTTGACTGCGCTGAGGTCAGCTTCGGCGACAACGTGTTCATCGGGCCCAACTGCGGCTTCTACACAGCAGCTCACCCCGAGGACGCTCCTACAAGGAACAGCGGCCTTGAGTACGCAAAGCCCATAAAGGTGGGAAGCGATGTTTGGATCGGCGGAAATGTCTGCGTTATGCCGGGAGTCACTATCGGGGATAACGTGGTGATCGGCGCAGGAAGCGTTGTCACTAAGGACATACCCTCCGGCGTTGTGGCTGTGGGAAATCCCTGCAAGCCCATAAGAAAAATAAAGGACGATGCTCCCAAGAAGGCGGAGGAGAAGTCCGAAGCAAAGGACAATAAGTGAGCACTGTATGAATACTCTGCATTTCAAATACGCCGTTGAGATCGAGAAGACCCGGTCTATCACTCAAGCGGCAGAAAACCTGTATATGGCTCAGCCCAATCTGAGCAAGGCTATCAAGGAGCTGGAAAACTCCCTGGGGATCACGATCTTCCGGAGAACGTCAAAGGGCGTTATCCCCACAGACCAGGGCGTGAAGTTCCTGGCCTGTGCAAAAAGGATTCTCATGCAGCTTGACGCCATGGAGGACATCGCCTCGCCAAACCGCCATGCTGAGCGGAAAATGCGTATCTCAGTCCCCAGAGCCGGGTATATTTCCAAGGCCTTTTCCGAGTACATCGCAGCCTCAGACGCCTCTGACGGTATGGAGGTGTACTTCTGCGAGACCAACTCACTGAGAACTATCGAGAATGTCCGTGATAACGGCTATAACTTCGGCATAATCCGCTTCAATATCGCACATGAGAAGTATTTCTCCGACTTCCTTGAGGAGAAAAATATCGAGAGCCGGGCGCTGTGGGATTTCAGTATGCTGGCCGTAATGAGCGCCGAGCACCCTGCCGCCGGTATCCCTGACCTGAGCTATGGGGAGCTCTCTGCAAACTACGCAGAGCTTACTCAGGGCGATGACGCTGTTCCCTATATCCCGGGGGCTGTGGAGAAGCTCTTCGCCGCAAACCGTCCCGAGGGCGTGAAGGTGAGAAGGATCAATATGTTCGACAGGGGAAGCTCACTGGACTTCCTGCTGACTGTCCCTCAGTCCTTCATGCTGGATTCGCCTGTGCCGGAAAGCCTCTGCGGAAAGTACGGCCTGGTGCAGAGAAGGTGCGATTTCCCGGATAACAGCTTCCGGGACCTGCTGATCTACCCCGGCGGAAAGAAGCTCACCGACAGCGAGCTGGCCTTGGTGAACAAGCTCTATGAGGTGCGCAATGAGGCCGCTTTCCGGGAGTACACCTGATATTGTTGGAGTTATGTTAAAAAAACGCTCCGGTACTTGAATATTCTGTCTCTATGTGCTATAATAGTTGACAGCACTATGAAAGTTTGCGTCAATGACGACGCTAAACACACCGCTTAGCGGTGATAGATCACTAAATAAGGAAGGTACACAGATATGTATGAGATCTTAGAAAAGAAATGCCTCAACCCCACTGTGACCCTGATGAAGATCGCTGCACCTAAGGTAGCCCGCAAGGCTGAGCCCGGTCAGTTCATCATCCTCAGAACAGATGCGGATGGAGAGCGTATCCCCCTGACTATCGCTGATTTCGACCGTCAGGCCGGCACCGTAACGATTATTTTCCAGATCGTTGGCGGTACAACTGAAAAACTCAACCACCTTAATGAGGGCGACTGCCTTCAGGATTTCGTTGGTCCCCTTGGCAGAGCTACTGAGACTGAGGGTCTGAAAAAGGTGGCTGTTGTGGGCGGAGGCGTTGGCTGCGCTATCGCTTACCCCGTTGCTAAGAAGCTCCACGAGCTGGGCGTTGAGGTACACTCTATCGTCGGCTTCAGAAATAAGGATCTTGTTATCCTTGAGGACGAGTTCAAGGCTGCTTCCTCTAAGTTCGTGCTCATGTCAGACGACGGCACAGCTGGCGAGAAGGGTCTTGTTACCGACGCTCTGAAGAAGCTCATCGAGAGCGGCGAGAAGTACGACAGAGTCATCACTATCGGCCCCCTGATCATGATGAAGTTCGTCTGTCGTCTTACTAAGGAGTATGAGATCCCCACAGTTGCTTCCATGAATCCCATTATGATCGACGGTACAGGTATGTGCGGCGGCTGCCGTCTGACTGTTGGCGGCGAGACTAAGTTCGCCTGCGTTGACGGCCCTGAGTTCGACGGTCACCTCATCGACTTCGACGAGGCTATGGCCAGAGGCGCTATGTATAAGCCCTTTGAGCGCAAGGCTCATGAGGACGCCTGCAATCTGTTCAAGGAGGTAAAGTAAGATGCCAAATATGTCTTTAGTTAAAAACGAGATGCCTGTTCAGGCTCCCGATGTGAGAAATAAGAACTTCTCTGAGGTAGCTCTCGGCTACACTGAGGAGCAGGCTATCGACGAGGCCAAGAGATGCCTTAACTGCAAGAACAAGCCCTGCGTAACAGGCTGTCCTGTTCAGATCGACATCCCTTCCTTCATCGCTAAGGTGGCTGAGGGAGACTTCGCCGGCGCTTACAAGGTGATCACCAAGTCCAGCTCTCTGCCGGCTGTCTGCGGAAGAGTTTGCCCCCAGGAGACCCAGTGCGAGAGCAAATGCGTTAGAGGCAAGAAGGGCGAGCCCGTTGCTATCGGCCGCCTGGAGAGATTTGTTGCAGACTGGCACAACGCTCAGCCTGAGGCACCTGTTGAGAAGCCCGCTGCTAACGGCCATAAGGCTGCTATCATCGGCTCCGGTCCTTCGGGTCTGGCCTGCGCCGGTGACCTGGCTAAGAAGGGCTATGACGTAACTGTTTACGAGGCTCTTCACGTTGCAGGAGGCGTTCTCTCCTACGGTATCCCTGAGTTCCGTCTGCCCAAGACCATCGTTCAGAAGGAGATCGAGGGTCTGAAGGCTCTTGGCGTTAAGGTGGAGACCAATACCGTTGTGGGAAGAACTATCTCTATCGACGAGCTCATGGAAGAAGAGGGCTTTGAGACCGTGTTCATCGGCTCAGGTGCCGGACTTCCCAGATTTATGAATATCCCCGGTGAAAATCTCAGCGGCGTTTACTCCGCAAATGAGTTCCTCACAAGAATAAACCTGATGAAGGCCTATAAGGAAGGCAGCGCAACTCCGATCACTGCCGGATCCAAGGCTGTTATCGTAGGCGGCGGAAACGTTGCCATGGACGCTGCACGCTGCGCAAAGAGACTGGGCGCTGAGGTGTACATAGTTTACCGCCGTACTGAGAACGAGCTCCCTGCCCGTGCCGAGGAAGTGGAGCACGCTAAGGAGGAGGGCATCATCTTCAAGTTCCTCACAAATCCTGTGGAGATCAAGTCCGACGAGAACGGCTGGGTAAAGAGCATCATCTGTCAGGAAATGGAGCTCTCAGAGCCTGACGCTTCCGGCAGAGCTAAGCCTGTTCCCAAGGAGGGCGCTTTCATCGAGATCGAGACCGATACAGTCATCATGGCGATCGGTACCTCTCCCAATCCCCTGATCAAGGCAACAACTGCTGGTCTTGACACTCAGAAGTGGGGCGGTATCATCGCAGACGAGAACGGCCTGACCTCCAAGAAGGGCGTTTACGCAGGCGGAGATGCTGTAACAGGCGCCGCAACAGTTATCCTTGCAATGGGTGCCGGCAAGAAGGCAGCCGCTGCAATGGACGAGTATATGCAGAACAAGTAAGCGAAAAGGACGGCTTTGGCCGTCCTTTTTTTGTTGCCGATCATGTTGTCCAAACAGCCGGGCGGATAATATCCGCCCCTACATTTCCGCATACATTGTCCCCTTGCCCTGCCGCCACGAACAAAAACCGTAGGGGCGGACCCGTGTGTCCGCACGGCCGTTACGAACATCAAAACCCAGCAGACCCGAAGGGTTCTGCGAAGAACAGTCAAAAGCCGGTGGGGGTGGGGAGTGAGGGAAAAGAGAGTGCAGAGAGGAAAACCGTATAGAGGGGAGGGGCGCACCGGCTTTTGCACCGGTTTTGTTTTAGCTCCTCCCCTCTAGGAGGTTTTCCTCTTTGCCCTGCGAGGCGTAGGTCTGACGGACAACAAAACGTAGGGGGCGATGCCCACATCGCCCCGCCAATATCGTTTCCGCATACGTTTTGACAAATGGCCGGGCGGATAATATCCGCCCCTACATTTACGCACACATTGTCCCCATGGCCGGGACGTCGAGGACGCCGTCCCCTACAATTTGATTTGGCGCACGTTGACCAAATCGCCGGGCGGATGATAACAAAAAAAGGGACTGCCTAAGCAGTCCCTTGGTGTTCAAGCCGAAATTACTTGATCTCGATTGTAGCGCCAGCAGCCTCGAACTTCTCCTTGAGCTCGTTAGCCTCAGCCTCGGAAACGCCCTCCTTGATAGCCTTAGGAGCGGACTCAACAACTTCCTTAGCCTCCTTAAGACCCAGACCGAGAACCTCCTTAGCAACCTTGATAACGGCCATCTTAGCGTCGCCGAAGGAAGCGAGGACTACGTCGAACTCTGTCTTAGCCTCTGCACCAGCAGCAGCGCCGCCAGCAGCGGGAGCAGCAGCGATAGCAGCTGTTACGCCGAACTCCTCCTGGATAGCGTCTACGAGCTCGGAAAGCTCAAGAACAGAAAGAGTCTTGATATCTTCAACAAATTTTGTGATCTTCTCTGAAGCCATGATAATTTTCTCCTTTATAATAATTTAGTTGCCCGATCGGGCTTGTTATGCGGCTCTTAAGCGGCCGCTCTTCCGGGAACTATTCCCGTTTTGGAACGATAGCCTGCTGAAATTATGCAGCGTCGCCCTCGTTCTTCTTGTCTGCAACAGCCTGAAGTGTTGCGGCCAGCTTCTGAAGGGGACCCTGAAGGGAACCAACGAGCTGAGCGAGCAGAGTGTCCTTTGAAGGGATCTTGGAAAGAGCGATAACTCCAGCCTGGTCATAGACCTCACCCTCAACGAAGCCTGCCTTAAGGTTGAACTTGTCGTCGCCAGCCTTCTCAGCGAACTTACCCAGAATTCTTGCAGGAGCAGTCTGGTCGTCGTTAGAAAGGGCGAGAGCAGTTGTACCATTGAGAGCCTCTTCAAAGCCCTCGATACCGCAAGCCTGGAAAGCACGGAGAAGCATTGTGTTCTTCTCAACGAAGTAGTTTACGCCGCCCTCACGGAGTTCCTTTCTGAGCTTGGTATCCTCCTCAACGGTGATACCCTTGTAGTCAACGAGAACGCCTGAAACAGAGTTCTTGATGAGGTCGGTGAGCTGATCTACCTTAGCCTTCTTAGCTTCGAGTACAGCATTGCTTGGCATAGTGTGTATTCACCTCCGAATAGTTTATTATCGTATCCGAAGAGCAAAAAAGTCCTTCTCTGACAGCTCAGAAAAGGACAATAAAAGTTCGTGAACTCAATTGCTATTCCTCGGCGGGACTTACGGATAAACCTGCCAGCTGTCTTTAGAATACGATATTTAGCTGTGATCAATACAGCTTTAACATTATATCACAGGAAAAAGCGTTTGTCAAGGGCTTTTTGGGATTTTTTTGATATTTGTATGTTTTGTCCGCCTGACGGCGGACGAGACCGCATGGAGGAGTGTTTGTCAAGGGCTTTTGGGGGATTTTTTGATATTTGTTTGATCATGTCCGCCTGACGGCTGCTGAAAAGAAAACTGACCGGAGCTGCATTTTGCAGTCCGGCCTTCTTTACAGAGCTTCCTTTATCGCAGTTTTTGCCTTGGTCACGATGGTTTTGTCGTTCTCGTAGGACAGGATATTTGCGGCGTAGGAGATGTCCACCCAGCGGATCTCAGCGATCTCGTCCTCCTGCGGACGAAAATCCACGTTTTTTGCCTTTGCCAGGAAGTAGACCACCACCTTCATGGTGTCCTTCCTTGGGGAATAGCTGACGGTCTCACGGAAGGTGGGGTCGATGATCACGTCGATCGAGGTCTCCTCCATGATCTCACGCCGAGCGGTCTCTACCTCAGTTTCTCCGGCTTCCACATGACCCTTGGGAAAGGACCAGTGGCCGCTGTTGATATGCTTGATGAGGAGTATCTCGGTGTTGCCGTGGAATTTCCTGTAAACGATGGCTCCGCATGATTTTTCGTGAAGCATGGTCTATCCTTTCTTGCCGGGGATGATCGGCATATTTTCGGGCTGTCTTGGCTGAGCCGAAGCGCCCGTTGATGGTTCAGTATCTATTATACCATGATCCTGAGCAAATTGCAAGACATAGTTCAGATGAATTGGCCAGGATACGGCGGAAGGGCGGTCTCTGTGTCGAAGTCTGGCAGGGAAAGGGGCTGGAGCGTGGGTCCCTTAAACGGGATAATCGAACTTTAATAATACTGCAAGTAAATTTTTGTTTGTACAAAACGTAGATTTTATTTGTGCATTTGCACAAAACCCTCAATAACTACTTTAATAATGTGTTGAGTTGTGATAAAATATATCCAGATGAACGTTTAGGGGAGGTGCGCGTCATGACGGCCTGTATAAAAAGGCTGAACAGAATAATTTCCGTTATTTCAGCAGTGGCTGTCATGCTGGCCTTGCTTGGCTTTTCCTCGCAGACTAGCTCCGCAGGGGAGGAGACCTATGACCTTGACGCCATGGCTGAGGAGATAGCGCTCCTGGTAAATGAGGCTCGTGCTGAGCTTGGCCTGGAGCCGGTCTATGTTGTCCCTTACCTCAACGATGTGGCTGAGCTCCGTGCCACAGAGTGCTCTGAGCACTTCGACCACAGGCGTCCTGACGGCTCGAAATTCATCACAGCTATCGACTATTCCATCGTGCATTACAGTGCCGCTGCTGAGAATATCGCTGCCGGCCTGAATACTCCCGAGGCTACATTCAATTCCTGGAAGAATTCCGCAGGACATTGGGCGAATATCACCAACCCCTCCGCCACTCATCTGGGCGTGGGCGTTTGCTATGCACCTGATTCCACCTATCGCTGGTATTGGGCGCAGATCTTCGTTTCCTGCACTGAGGGCCGTGAGATCGAGGGTCAGTACATCCCCGAGCGCTACAAGGTGGTCCCCAAGACTACCGGCGATCTTACCGGTGACGGCGTGGTGGATACCTTTGATTATATCATGCTGCTGCAATATCTGGACAACAAGTCTGTTTATCTGAATGATCTCCAGCTGGAGGCTGCTGACTGTCTCAAGGACGGCTCAGTTACCTCTGCTGACGCAATGATCCTGAAAAACTTCCTGCTGGGGAAGAACAAGGATCTGCCTTATGAAATAAGTTAAAAAAGAAGGTCTATAAAGGTGTGTTCAAAAAAATCGGCTGTCCGTAATGGGCAGCCGGTTTTTCTTATATTCTCAGGAACACGGTCTCGCCGCCGAAATAGGCCGCAGATACCGGACTATCGCCGAAGAAGAGCTCCCTTACCGGAGCTCCGCCGCTGAGCAGCTTGGTGTAGCAGGTGCCGCTTATGGCAGGAAGCCCCCGGCAGAGGGGATAGCCCTGGCTCACCTGCGAGTCAGAGACCATGAGCCAGTCCGGGAAGGGCTCACAGAGAAGCTCCGCAGAGCAGAGCTCAGTCATTCCCGGCATGAAGGGATAGCCCTCCTCCACGTCCGGGTGGAGCCGGAAGATCTGTCCGGGATAGGGCGGTGACAGCTCCCTGAGATAGCCGATCTCCGGCATCTCCTGGTGGAAGGGATAGCCGGCGTTTTTTTCCGGAATGATCACAAATCCCATCAGCTCTCGCCTCCTCCGCAGACAAATCCCACGCTGCGCAGGTACTCAGCATTTTTGCACTGAGCCGTGGTCAGCCCCAGCAGCCTGTAGTTGTCAGAGGTGTAGGTCTTAGTGATCACGGCGCTGCCTACGGACTCCGCATCGTAAAAGCAGGGCGAGGAGATCGCTCCGCCGATACAGGCTGTGATCTCGGTGTCGCTCGTGATCACGAAGTAGCAGTTGGCGAAGGTGGTCTCGGTGTAGGCGATACGCATGACCTTGCTCACCGTGGGGCCGATAAGGTCGTTGAGCTTGATGAAAAAGCAGGTGTCGGTTATGGTCACATAGCGGAAAAATGCCCATGTTGCGCCAATACTGGAGTTCATTCGGCTGGACTCCACCTCAAGGCGGAACTGACAGCTTTTGATCGTTCCCCAGCGCATACACATTCGCTGCTGGTTCCAGTTCAGCCTTGCAGCCACTGTACACAGCTCCATGTTCACGGTCAGGTCGCATGAGGCGAAAAATCCGTCCTCGTTGCCGCCGCTGACGTTGGTGTAGACCGACATCATGTACAGGAACTGACAATGGTAAAGCTCAAGGGTACAGGTCCCGGCAGAGCGGAAGAGAGTTGCGCTCCTGCCACGGATCACGGCGTTTTCCAGGTTAAGGTCGGTGATGGAAAGCTCCCCGATCTCCGCCGGGATAGCGAAGACTGAGATGCTGCCCCCGGGGATTCCGGCAAGGATATTCCGCAGATAATAGCCTCTTCCGTCAAGGCCGGCGCAGTTGAGCAGGATCGGCTGGAATTCGGCGGAATTTGGCTCCGGACAGAAGTCGATGTTGGCTCCCAGGGCGAAGTAGACGCCGCTTCCGCCAAGGCTCTCCATAAGGCGAAGGTCGGCGGCAGTCAGGATGATGTATGGGTCGAGTTTTGTGCCTGTGCCTGTCATGGCTGTACCTCCTCATCAATGATAACGTAAAGGGCGTTTGCCTTGTGGGGCGAGCGGGCGTACTCCTGGCGGGTCATTGGGATCACCTCAGGGCGAGCCAGATACACGGCGGTATCGGCTTCGATCTGGTCAAGGCGCTGGCCGGTGTGCTCCAGGTCATAGCGCTCGATCGTTTCGTCCATTTGGGTGAGAGCCTGATCCACGGCGGCAGCAATGGCGGTGACAGCCTGCTCCGCAGTATCAGGCAGGGCGCCGTTTTGTCCGCTTACCGCCGGAAGGACGTTCACCGGCTCCATGGGGAACTTGATCACGATCTCCTCCACGTCCTGGCTGGTGCGTGAGGCTCTCAGCTCCAGCTCCAGCTTGCCGGCGTTCAGGGTGAACAGGTCGCTGACCCGCCAATCCAGCAGGATCTTGTCCTCAGAGAGCTCCTTGGTCAGCCCCTGAAGAGCCTCCCAGTCCTCCTCTGTGGAGCCCCGGATCACAAAATCACAGGTCATCAGGTCGGTGCCGGAGTGATAGCGGTCAAGCACGAATGTGATCAGCTCGGCACAGCGCTCGCCTTGAACGAATAGCCGGCTGAACTGATATGTAGGGATAGTTTTCCCCTTAGCGTAGATCTTCAAAACGCTCCTCCTTTCGGGGGAACTCCGCAGTGTTCCCTAAGAGCGCAAAAAAACAGGCTCATTCAGCGGAAAACCGTTGAATAAGCCTGTAATTTTTTGTTTAGCCAGCCGTTCTGATCTCAGGAGCTACAGGCAGCGCATGGCCTGTGCCGAGGAAGTAATCAGTGTGAGGAGGCTGGTTGTAGCCGTTGTTCTGAGCAGCCACCTGAATACGGTACTGAGGGTTCTGCATCAGTGTGTAGATCGGGTACTCAGTTGTGTAGGTGGTGGAGAACACTCTCAGGCCGCCGTCGCTCTTGCGGAATACCATTTCCTCTCGCCAGTCGCCGAAGAGGTCGCAGGTGATGCAGGCGTTGGACTTGGTGGAGTTGTTGTAGGAAACGCCGTCGCCTGTGAATACTCGTCCCTGTCCGTACTTATCGACCATAGTTCTGTCGAGGACGCCTCTTTCAAGGGTATCTGTCCAGTAAACAACGGAATTCTGGCCCCACTTGGTGATGCTTGCGAAGGTCATGTCGCCCACCTGTTTGCCGGTGACGCAGTCGTAGAGGATGCTGTTGTGGCTTCCGCACATCTCTGCGCCCTCGTTTCCAGCAACAAGGTTGTCGGCGATACATCTTCCGGTATCTCCGCCGGCAGTCTCACGGAAGAGCACTGTGCCGTCCTTGCCGGAGCGGAGGACTATTCCGAAGTTTACAGCTGTGCCGTTGGGGTGCTTTTCGTCCTCAAGGCACTGGAAGATCTCGACGCCGGGATTTGAGGGAACGAAGTCGCCTATGTGGATAGCGTCGCCGTGAGCCATTCCAGAGGTGTAGAGCAGCTTTCCGTTATCGTCGATAACAGCCGATCCGCAAACTACCTCGTCCTTGCCGTCGCTGTCAACGTCAGCTCCCAGCTCGTGGTGGTTGCCGTCGCCGTATCCGGCAACAGAGGAGTTGAATCCTGTGTCGAATACCCAGCGCTTAGACAGCTTCTTGTTCACAACGTCCCAAGCAGCAACTGCAAGTCTTGTGTAGTAGCCTCTTCCGAAGCAGGCGCTGGGCTTTTCGCCGTCAAGGTAAGCAACGCAGGCTGTGTAGCGCTCGCTGCGGTTGCCGTAGTTATCGCCCCATGTTTCCTTGCTCTGTTCGCCTCTTGCGGGGTCGTAATCCTGGGTATCGAGAGCCTTTCCGGTGGCTCCGTCGAAGAGAGTGATGTACTCAGGTCCTGAGAGGACAGTACCGGAGGAATTGCGGTAGTCCGCAGAAGCGTTTCCGATAGAATTGCCCTGGCCGTCCTTTGTGCCGTCTGCTGTCTTGCAGATCATCTCAGCCTTGCCGTCAAGGTCGAAGTCAGCCACCATGAACTGAGTGTAGTGAGCGCCGGCACGGATATTCTTTCCAAGGTCGATACGCCACAGGAGAGTGCTGTCCAGCTTGTAGCAGTCAATGTATACGCTGCCTGTATAGCCGGTCTTTGAGTTATCCTGCGAGTTGGAAGGATCCCACTTCACGAAGATCTCATACTGGCCGTCGCCGTCAACGTCGCCCACTGAGCAGTCATTCTCGGTGTAGGTGCAGGTGGAGCCGTCAGGCATGGTCTGAGCCGGAGGAGTCTGAGTATTGATGTCGAAGTAAGCACCGCTCTGGCCGGAATTGATGTTGGGCAGGTTGATCGAAGCGTTGGCGAATTCAGTACACTCGCCGTCAACGTAGGTGTCGATAGTGTACCAGTCAGTTGCGGTACCCTCGGTATCGAAGTAGGTGGAGGCGTCCTCCATGGTGAAGGTGCCCAGCTTGACGTTGCCGCTCTCCCTGATCCTCCACAGGTCGAAGGTGGTGTTTGCGTTATCGTTGGCCAGATGTCTCCAGCTTACCAGGTTACCGTCCTTTGCATGAGCGTTGGAAACGCCTCTGTTGAGGTTTTCCATGATCCTACCGTCAGTTGCAGCCCCCAGAGCCTGAGCAGACTTGTCGGTGGACTTCAGCTCGATGTAGTCCATGTTGGGGCCGCCGCCGGTGGTGGTGGCTCTAGCCATGATGGTATTTGTTCCGGCCTTCAGGTCGAGGACGAGGGTGGTCTCTGCCCAATCTGTCCAAGCGCCTGTACCTGCGCAGTCAAGGTAGAGTGCCTGCTTGTGCTCGCCGTTGACCATGATCTTCACGGGACGGTCGGTAGTGGAGCCGTTTGAGTATCTGAAAGTCACCTCATAAGGGCCGTCTGCGGGGACATCAACTGTCCAGTCAACGTAGCTTCCGATAGCGTTGTTGTAGTTGATATAGCACTTTCCTGCGAAGCCGGCGTTGGTGTCCTCCTCCCAGCTGTCGTAGTATTTAGCCTCGTAAGCGTAGTAGCGCTTCTCATATGAGGGAGCAGCCGTTGTTGTAGTTGCAGGAACTGTAGTCTCAGGTGCAGCTGTTGTAGTTGTCACAGGAGCGGTGGCTGTCGTGGTGACAGGCGGATCTGTGATCGGCTCAGTTGTAGGAGGTACAGGGTCGTCGCTCTGAGGAATGATCTTGTCCTGCACGTTTGAGGTGCGGCAAACCTGGAGAGTGTCCAGGATCGGGCCGCCGGTGTCCTGAGCGGTGATATAAACGAGGAAGGGGCCGGTCTTGTCCAGGTGGAAGACCACGGCCTGCTCGCCCCATTCGCTTCCTGTAGGAGCGCAGTCAACGATGATGTAGCCGTCAGTCGTGGCCACCTTCACCTTCTTGACCTGGTTTGAGTCGTTCTTGTATCTCAGGCGGACCTTGTAGTTTCCCACAGAATAAGCATCGCCCTCGGCCACAGTGTAGCTGTTTATAGCGGAAAGGTCGGCGCACACGACGGAATTTGAGCCCTCAGAAACGATCGTTGGGCAGGCGCTGCGGTCGTTGTAGGCGGCCTGGTCGGGAACTTTTTGCAGCTCCGGAGTAACATACTCAGCGCAGGTAGCCAATCTGTACACCGTGCCGGCGTTCCACTGAAGTATCGCAACAGCGTCGTTGAGGTTGACCTTGCCGTTGTGGGTAACGTCAGCGATCATCAGTTCTTCATCGGAAAAAGCTCTGACCTTGGCGTCGTATTCCATGATAGCAAGGGCGTCTAATCCGGAAGTTCCGTCGTCGTTTCCAACGATGTCGCCCACCAGGTAGTAGCCGTCAACCACAGAAGCGTCGGCCTGTATGGTGGGAGCTGCCGCAAGAGCAACGGCTGCGCTCAGAGCGAGAGAGGCGGCTCTGAGGGGAAGCGGTCGTTTTTTCATAGTTATTCCTCCTAATTGAAATTTGAACACAAGCCTAATTGTGTAAATCATTATTGTTTATAACATTATAGCAAAAAACCGGAGATTTGTCAACGCTTTGGCCAATTTCCAGCCTTAACGCCGGCAAAAAAAGCACAATTTGTCATAGTTCTTCCGAAGCAGTCAGGCGGATGTGGAGAATGGTGCGGTCGGCAGAGATTATTTTCCACACCGGGACGATGTGTAGTAGGGGCGGATATTATCCGCCCGGCCTTTTGGACATCATATGCCCGAATGAATTGTAGGGGCGGACCCATGTGTCCGCCCGGCCGTCACGAACAATAAAGGCCAGCAGGCCCGTAAGGGTCCTGCGAAGAACAGTCAAAAGCCGGTGGGGGTGGGGAGTGAGGGAAAAGAGAGTGCAGAGAGGAAAACCGTATAGAGGGGAGGGGCGCACCGGCTTTTGCACCGGTTTTATTT